>Ga0102928_1000187_pt1 | contig 36898 bp, 36 predicted proteins | sample SalPonR1_B_D1_MG_FD_78504 | JGI IMG/M metagenome (GOLD analysis project Ga0102928, IMG submission 78504) | Salt pond soil microbial communities from South San Francisco under conditions of wetland restoration - Salt Pond MetaG R1_B_D1_MG | ecosystem: Environmental > Aquatic > Marine > Intertidal...
AGCGCCGCAGGCGCGCAGTAATCCCTCAGCCGACCGACGCACCGCGTCGGCTAGAATATGGCCATCAACCGATATGCCGGCTTAGCTCAGTTGGTAGAGCACCTGATTTGTAATCAGGGGGTCGGGGGTTCGAATCCCTCAGCCGGCACCACTCAAAAAACCTATCAAAATCAACGGTTTCGGCTTAACAAGCCCTCTCCTTGAAGATCATTTTCCTAGTCTTTTCGGCTTATAGGGGCAATATAGGGGCACTTTCCTCCAACAAGTGCCAACAGATATCAGGATCGCTTCCCGACTTTTCGGCGTTACCGCTTAGCTCTTTTCTGGCTGTCGCTCGACTCACTCTCTTCGTGTCAATCTTTAGTACGAAGCTTTTCATCCTCCGTGGCTAAAAAAGGAACTTATATCACCGAAAAATCACCGAAAAATCAATCACCGAAAAATCTCTTGCAAAATGCCCAAGAATCGGGTAGCGTTGGAGCTGTTGGCTGGAAGAGTGCAGGTGGGAGTCCGAGAAGTTTTTCTACAACATTCTTTCGGGAGCGCGTTCGCGCATCCGTGCCGGCGATTCTAAGGAATTCTTCTCTCCAAGGTGGAGACAGGTGGACGGCAACGTCCGTAAATTAACGGAGATATGCGATGTCTAAGCTGACTTTGAATAAGGAAACGCTTTTCGAATTAAATGAGACTGAGATAGCCATGGTGGGTGGGGGCTACGGCTCAGAGAATAGTAACTGTTGCACCGAGCCACAGCATTGTCCCGGTGGCTCCCGCGACCAGGATTGTTTTACAGGCGGCGGTGTAAGCTGTAACAATGAACCAAGTTGCGTTTGCTAGGCAACGGGTCAACGACTGTTTTAATCGACGCCATGTAACAAATCAGTCATACGGACCACCAGATGTTATGTAGACTTGGTCCTTACGACTCATTAGTGCCGCAGAGGTCGATTTAAGGAGTAACTTGCGCTCAGACTTGTCGGATACAATTGTATCCGACAAGTCTATTCCTGAACCTTTCAACCATCCGCCCGTTTCAGAGACGGTCTAGTCTTCAGGAAATATGTGAACTAAACCTAATATTCCTCTCGCATCGCCTTTTTCGTCAGCCAGTGTCAAACGCGTTTCGGAATCAAAGTTTCTAGCGTTTTTAAAAAATGAGATGCGCAATCGTTCTAGATCCCGACTGGAACGCAGGGGCAGATGCTGGAGCTGCTTGTAATTTCCGAGTGTCATCGCGCCACGTGGCTTTATCAGTCAACAAAAATTGTGTTCAAATAATGTCACTTATTGACATTCAAAAAAGTGCACTTCTCCGCGCACGGGCATCGGCGCACGGCAGACGTCGCTTGCCCATGATTGAATTGACGTTTGGCTATTGGCGTTCAGATGACGATTGAACTTGCTGCCACGAGCTAGTTAGGTGCATGATTAGACTCGCTTTAGTTGAGATTGAGCGACCCCGAATCCGACGTTTTTAGCTGGTCACGTTTCCGAACATCAATTGGTAAGAATGATATTTGAATCCTTGACCTATTCGAATTATCGTTCTTTAAGACTTGGACATAGCCTTGATCACAAAACAACCGAATTGGCTCAAGTCTGCCACTGAAGACTTCCGTTCGAGAAGATTAGTATCACGAATCATCCAAAAATCAATCAGCTCTTGCGCGGACGTTGCACCAATATTCTTTCTTTTTAAATATTTACGACTGGCGGAACGACGGGGCAATTAACGATGCTCAAACGTACTATTTCTCAGTTAGTGCTTGACTCAAAGACTTCTGAATCTATGCTTCGCGCGCTCGGAACGTCTGTTTTTAGCAGTGGGTTCGATGATAGCCCTGCATTTCTAGGTGGTGCTTCCGGCAAGGCTTTGTTCTTATATGAACTTAGCAAGGTGGATTCCGCTATCCTCTCTCATTGCCAAATTGACCAACTTCTCAATGATATTGCACTGAGCGCATCATCGGCTCGCTCGCTGTCATTCGGGACAGGAGCCGCCGGAATAGGGACGCTGTTTGAGCATATTTTACGACAGGAAGACCACGGCCACGATGGGTCATTTAACCGTAACACGGACCTAATAATCGCTGAGCAGCTTTCTTCACCAGATGCATTCCCAGAGAGCGAATATGTTACTGGGCTAGCTGGGTTGCTTATTTACGCATCACGTCGCAGCTATTGCGGGTCAGGAAAAGCGCTACTCGAAGCTGTTATAAAATGCCTATTTTCTCGCTTATCAACGACTGGGGATGGCTACATTTCCTGGCCGGGTACTCCAAAGGCAATGTATCGCCGCTCAAAGCACACAGCTTCTGGTGAGCCTGTGTTCAATCTTGGCCTAGCTCATGGTGTTCCGGGAATAATAAACGCCTTACTGTCTGCGATGAGCGTCAGCGAACCTCAGCCAGGTCGGCAGAAGTTGTTATACCAAACTGTAGTCTGGCTTTTTGAACAACAGAAAGACCCAAGAATCGACGGTACATACTATTCCTATGAAAGCACGGCAAATGAATACACACGCTTAGGATGGTGCTACGGAGATCTTTCGGTGGCGATTTGTTTAGGGCGTGCAGGTGTGTACTTCTCTGATAAAAAAATCTACGAGGCAGGACGACAGGCAGCATTACGGTCGGCAGAACGTTCAATGCATAAAAGTGTTGAAATTCGCGACACTCATATCTGCCATGGCGCAGCAGGTCTAGTTTTACTCTTTAGCAGCCTGAATGACATCTACCGGGAAAGCAGCTTGGAATGCGCAGCGCAGTATTGGATGAATTTTATCGCAGACCGGTTCATCAGAAGCGGATGCGAAGGTTTTCGAGCTTGGAAACTAACAGGTCCTGACGGGAGATACGGTTACACCGAGAATTTTGGCTTTCTTGAGGGGCTTAGTGGGATCGGGCTGACGATTCTAGCTTGCCATTGGGGCGTGGATAACTGGCTTGATCTCGTATTGCTAGACGAGCCACCCACTTTGGACCAGTGACTATGATTACCGGATTTTTAAATGCCGTTTTTGCGAAATGTTTCACTTAGAATCTTTTTAATGAATCGTGCGGATATCTTTTTTCGACAGCTAGCACGGTACCGTCTTACAGCTAGCACGGTACCGTCTTTAAGGACAGAACAGCATGTATTATACACTGATTCAAAAGTTGCGAGATAGCCGACTGGCTACAGGACTAGAACAGCATGATAAAGTGCAAATAGCTCGCAGCGAGCTTCGTTTTCGAGTACGAGCACATCTCGTCTTGGGCGTTTTCCTGTTAGCAGCCTGTAGCAGCTCTAGCGCCGCAGAGCCCACACTTCTCACGACTGAGCGATCTGCTGAGAATGCAATATCGGTTTCTCAGCTACAGCGCTTAGTATCCCTAGCTAAATTATATGGGATAGCACGCTGGTTTCACCCTTCCGAAACGTCTGAATGCGTCGACTGGGAGAGGTTTTTACTTTATAGCATCACTCAAGCTTTAAGGCAGCCGCAGTCTGAGACCGACCGAGAGTTTCTTACTGCGATCTTTGCACCCGTGACTCAGAGTATCTCATTTGAAACATTCAACAGCAAACGTGTAGAGCCCCAAGATACTCTGACCGAGATCGACGTTATAAGCGCTGACACATGGACGTATTGGCAGCACCTTGGATTTGATACAAGCTTACCTGCGCCTCCTTACAAAAGCGCTAGGGTTGGTGCGGCTGAGCCGATAGGAGGGGAGGCCGTTTTTACCCAGCAGATCTCAATAGAAGATCAGACCAGGATTCAGTTCGATGCGACTTTTGAGGTCTCGGGGGAAAAGGATGTTTGTGGGCGGGCACCTGAGATAAGTCTTTTCGTTCGGGCAATGGACCTAAATCAGCGCGCACTTTCAATCGAGTTCTCTCGTTTGGAGGCGGCTCAGAATCCAACAAACCTTCGAGTTGAATTATTGCCCCCGCCTATGACCTCTGCGATCCTCGTCGGTGGTGTATTTAGCGGGCCAGGAAGTGCAAGAGTAGCGGATCTTAGCTTAGTTGGGGTAAATCGAGATGGGCTTGTAAGCAGCTTGCCTTTAAGTCGAACCATTTTTAAAGACTCTGAACGTCAGCATTCAGTAGATGGCTGGAAGGTTTCGGGCGATGCTTACACCATTGAAACTCCAGAGTCACCGACTTCCGGCTCGCCGGAGCTGTTGATATCGCGCAAGAATTCTGAGCGCGTGGTTGACCCGATATTTGAAGAGGCGCCCGCGATGGGAGCTCATACTACGGTAAGTTTGGAGGGCAGCCTAGAGGCAAAGGTTCCCTTATCGATACTGACTGCGATTCAAAATTCTTCTTGGGACGAGGTGCCGCAGGGAATTCAGAGCCAAAGGTTAAGATATCTTCGTTCTGTCAGACAGCCGGCCGAGGTGGTTAATTCTAACGTCTTGGCATTAGCTTCAGTTATTGAGATTTGGAATTTACTTGAACACTCATACCCCTATTGGGATACAGTAAAAATTAATTGGGAAAAGGAACTCACCGAGGCACTACGTGCTGCCTATGTGGTTGAGTCTATCGATGATATCTGGTGGCTATTAAATTCTTTACCTTCAGAAATCGGCGATGGCCACGCGAATGTCTATCATAATTCTCAGCGCGAATTCACATCGCTCCCTTTTTACATTAATGTTATTGAGGATCGCGCTTATGTCGGTTCGGAAGCACCATCGGGGTCAGACCCGGATCGGTGCGTTAAAGTCGGAGACCGAATAGTAGCGGTGAATACGCATCCGGTAATGAAGCAGATTAGAAAGCTACAAGCGTTCGTGAGTGGGTCAAGACAGCACAAGGAGTATCAGGCAGCCAACTTCTTACTTGGTCGAGCCAAGGAAGGATCAGTAATTGAGCTACTACTTGAAAGCTCGGACGGGGCCGAGGCATCTTGCAACGTTCTGGCTGGAGCTCGAAAAGAATCGCGCTGGGATCATCCTGCAATCGCTAGTTTCGATGAAGATACTATATTTATCGATCTATCTAGACTTCGATACGATCAAATACTTGAGCGGTCTGATGATCTTCAGGCGGCGAATAAAATTATATTTGACTTGCGAGAGTATCTGTCGTCCGATTTCAGGTTGCTTGGCCACTTCTTTAAAGAACCATTCAAGCATCATAATTACCTTACGCCTCAGATCATACGTCCTTCCATGATGCTCGAAGCCCAATTTTATGAAGGGATAAAAGAGATCTCGCCTGCGGAGCCCTTTCTAGGTGATAAGAAAATCATATTCCTGGTTGGCGCCAGCACGATCAGTGCGAATGAAACTCTAATCGAGATTGCTAGCAGTCAAGGGATTGGGACCGTAATCGGAGAAACTACAGCGGGCGTTACCGGAAACATAAATCGCGCGCCTCTGCCTGGAGGGTTTTTCTTCACTTGGACAGGCATGCGATATGAACGGGATTCAGGTGATTTGATACATGGTATTGGAATTCTGCCTGACATTTACGTGAAGATCAGTCCAGCGATGCTGAGTCAGCGTAAAGATGCCTCGCTTGAGATTGCCAAGGAATTATAGTAGGTGAGGGACTGTCGATTTCAGCCAGTCGGTTCGTGTCCGGGCCCTCAAAACGTAGATTAATTCAGCGGTCCGGGAAACTCTATAAGCTAGGAAGAACGATAGAATGAAAATCCCTAAGCAGCTGACCCTTGCACGCAACGTGTCAGCTAGGTATTCCGATTTGGGATTCGCCATATGTAGAATCCCTAGTGTTAGTTCGGATACTCTCAAACGAATCTGGGAATCTTCGCCCGATGGTACCTTCGAACAGCTGATCGAACTCACTCAGGAACCATTAGTAAGAGAGGCGTTATACATTGCGTCCCGTGGCTTTTATGAACGGCTTCCAGCCGGCCGCTCCGGCCTCAGCGATAAAGAGGCGACAAATGCCTTATATACGCTCTATAAATACATCGCACGCATGAGCTATCGTCCAACTCCGTTCGGTCTCTCCGCGGGCGTGTCGTTTCTGTCTATCGAAGACGAAGGCGATATTCGCGTCGCTCCTCAAGAAGTCTGGCGAAAGTATGCTCAATTAGACGCAGGCGTTGCCACAAAAATTGCGTCGGCAATTGTAAGCGCAAAAGGGTTAGATCACGCGCTGCCTTTGAGACGAAATGACAGCCTAGTCGATAAGGGCAAGTATGTCTATTTTTATCAACGTGAAGCTGCACCAGCCGGACACTCGTCCTACAAATATTCTAGAGCGGAAATCGACCCCCCTCTCCGGTTCGTTCTTGCCTTTCCGTATGAAGTCTTCTCCGTGGCTAAGCTCACTGAAGCTCTTTCGGAACATTTCGAAGTTTCCACAGCAGATGCAACCGCTTACGTGATGGAGCTTCACCAAGAAGATATTCTGGCATCACCGGGCTTAGAGTTGATAGGAATCGACAAGCTTCGTGGTTTGAGTAAATTTGAAATCGATCAGCAAATCGATGAGCTTCTCTCGATTCTACGCCGACAAATTGATGATATCCAGCGGTCCGAATTCGGAAATTTACGGCCTTACCAGAAGCTGCAGTCGTCAGTCAGCTCTTTTCTCGGAGAAGACGTTAAAGCTAATTGTGCACAAGTGGATCTTTATGACCAGATAAAGCCTAATACGCTTTGCCGCCGAGATGCAGACGCGTTGAAGAACCTTGGGTGCGTGGCGCTCTCTATCGGCCTGACGGCAAACGATAGCCTATCTTTGTTTAAAGCAGCATTTGTGGGTAGGTATCAGGACGCGCGTGTTCCACTGGCCATAGCGTTAGATCCGCAAGATGGAATAGAATGGGATCTAGCTGGCGAGAAGCTTCCGTCCGTTATTAATAATCTTCCCCGAGATCGCTTGAGCCAAGATTCGGAACCCACGGCGCGAATTCACCCTAAGATTGGCTTAATCTACCGAAAGTTCCTGTTCGCACGCCAAGCAGAAGGGATTGAGATCGAATTTTCGGATCGCGAAATAGCAGAGCTGAGCTCACATAATTCGCTGAGTGCGCCATCACCCGAAAGCCTCGGTGTACTCGCCTCAATTTACGACCACTGCGGTAGTAGAACGTATTGGCTAAGGGAGCTAATCACCGGAAACCCTTATGGCCTGCTTGGGCGCTTTGCTGGAGGATCATCGGAGTTGTGCCGGAAGATGGTGGATTTGAGTTATTCCGACCGTGGGCGGGGTGGAGAGGGGCCGCTCGAGGCGGAGATCGTCCACATCCCGCAGTCGCATCTAGGAAACATCGCCGGTCGGCCGCGGTTTCATAACTTAGAGATCCGGCTTTTAGCCCCAGATTTTTCTAATGATCAATCAGCAATTAATCTTTCGGACCTATTGGTCAGTATTGTTGGCGGAAGAGTCCGATTAGAGTCAAAGCGCCTAGGGCGCGAAATTTCTCCGATCGTACGTAACGCGCATAATTTCTATGGAGGTGGAAATCTCCGACTCTACCGGTTCCTTTGTCTAGTGGCCACCGAAGTGCACGGTTTGTCCGGCAATCTCGGCATTTCTCCGCTTCTTAATATTTTAGGCTTTACTCCGCGGATTCGATATAGAGATTATATTCTAAGCCCTGCCAGATGGAAGCTCAAACGGGATGATATTCAGCTTCTGCACGAGTTCAGCCAAAAGCAATTTGACATTGCGTTTCTTGAACGACTCCGAGACCATTTTCAACTCCCGCGAGACATCCTCATTGCGGATGGCGATCATAGATTACCTCTCAATCTAGATACGTCCCTTTGTCAGGAGATTCTTTTGCGCGAAATTAGATCCCGTTCCGAGCTCTTGTTGGAGGAAATGGTTCCGGATCCGGATCATGTCAGCGTGATTGCTGACGAATCCGGCTTACGCTACCAAAACGAGACTTATTGTGTTTTCCGTAAGTCAGATTTTCCAAGAAACAGAGGAGAGATCGGCGTAGAAAGGGCGCCGCATAAATCGGTTGACCTTCAACCATACTTCTCGGCTCGCCCTTGTACAGAGTGGGCGTATTTTAAGGTCTATATTCAGTCCGCTCGGCAAGACAGGTTTCTCCAGTCCATTTGGCCCTTCATTGAGTCAAATCGCAGTACGTTTGAGGATTGGCACTTCCTAAGGTATCGGGACGATGAAACACATCTGCGAATAAGATTTCGGTTTAAACCTACACAAGGCTCCCATGCCCGCATGCTTGACGAGACGATGAAAGCGTTCTCAAATTCGAGCGAGATGCCTCTAGGTGCGAAAGTCGTAATCGATACATATCAGAAGGAAGTTCAGCGTTACGGTGGCATCTCGGCCCTCCAGACATGTGAGCGAATTTTTACTATCGACAGCGACGCAATAATGAAGGCGCTAGCCAGCATTCCGGATTTTGAACAGCGTATCTTGTTTGCTACCGCCGGTGCATATGACGTGACTCGTGATCTCCTTGACCAATCTGCTGCATTGAAAATGTGTTTAACGGCTTCAGAATCATATCAGTCCGAGTTTGGTGTATCGTCGCCGGGTCGAAAGTATATCGGTAAGGTTTTTCGCGATTTAGAACCGCGACTGAAAATTATTAGAATGACTGAAAGAGCGCCTCTATCAGGTGGGGCTTGGTATGCGCATTTGGATGAGCGCCGTGAAAAAATGCAAGCGCCATTGCACGATTTGCGTATCCAACAAGGGCGCGATAGCCTCACACGAAACTCGGACAGGATCTGTATTAGTTTAATTCATATGTGGGTTAATCGCATCTTTCCAGTGAACCCGCGGCTACACGAACTCTTTGTATGGGAGTTTGTCAGGAGAATTATAGATGGATTGCAACACAGATAATAATACAAAAGCCGGCACTTCTGGTCGCCATCGAACGCAGAGAGAAAACCGCAATCAATTATTTAGGTCTCCCTCTTTTGCACGGCTATTTCAATAATGAGTTCGCGCCATTCGCAATTCCAGCGTCTAAAACTGCGTTTAACAAAGCACAGATGTAACCTATTCAAGCTATTCGTGTCGTAAACCCGGTTTCTTTATAAATGAGAAGACCAACTCCAGTATGAGATAGTGGATTATCTCCAATTTAGTCGCCGTAGACCTCTTATCTTGCGGAACTATACAAAGGTGCGTCCTGTTTTTTCGGATGTGTCGACGCGGTCTGCCGAGGTTGCTTCTTTCTCAGGCGCCGCGAGCGCCAGCAGTACCAGCGACCGGCCTTGCTTGAGACGCACGTGGTCGACCGGCAACGCACCGCGGGAATATGGATTAGGCTGACCAGGCCTTTTAGGCATAGCGCACAGCTCAGCAGCTGCTAATCGAGGGTGCGGAAGATGCGAATCTGAAATCCCAGAAAAAAGCAAGTGAACGTAATAGGCCAGGGAAAAGCTCAATGCCATCCAGCGTCCTCTACGGAAATATGGTATACCGCTCTTTGACGCTGACGCTAGGCAATATAGAAAAAGCGACCCTGAGCGAGATTGCCACTTTCGGTGCAATATTTAGAATTTTGGGGGGGGGCTTCCGTTGCGGCGGGCTTTGCCAGCCGGAAGAGCGCAAGAGGGTTATCTCGGCCGATACTTTCGGACTTTCAAAATTAACGGGCTTAAACTGGCATAAAATGCCGAGAGATAAGATTGTCTGAGTGGTAATACGCTGCGCCGAATCCTCGCACTGTAAGGTAAAACGATCTGAAGAAGGTGTTTGAGAAAGACGGTTTTCTTTTCATAGGATTTGAATTTTGTAGTCTAGCGTGTGTTGTGAGCCAAGTATATTTAAGGATGCACAGCGAGTGTTTGGGCTCTTATATAACCCTTACCGGCCGTCGGGCTTACCTTAGTCAAGTGATCTTAGGCAGATTGCTCCGCTATCCAAGGAAAATCGTAGGGACACTAAATGAATTTGAGTATTTTCCGTATACGTTATCCGATCAAATCACCTTTGATCAAAAATCCCAACTCATGGGAGGTATAAAACCTTGCGTATGGTTATTCAGTCGGAAGCGGCAGAGTGCGGTTTAGCATGTTTAGCGATCATTGCCGCTCATCATGGTGATCAAATCTCGTTGAGAGAGCTGCGCCAGCGCTTCCCGGTGTCATTGAAGGGTGTAACGCTTGCGCGTTTGATTGAGATCTCTAGCAGTTTAGGGTTTTCTCCCAGGCCAGTCCGTCTAGATCTCGACAGTTTGTCGCAGCTCGAAACGCCGTGTATTCTGCACTGGGATCTATCTCATTTTGTAGTACTTGTTAAGGCCGTTCATCGCCATGTAGTTATTGCGGATCCCGCCAGAGGGCGGCGAACGATGTCATATTCGGAGGCCTCTAAGCATTTCACAGGCGTTGCACTCGAACTTCAACCGGCGAAAGCTTTTAAGCCAAGGAAGACTGAGGAGAGGGTATCTGTTTGGAGCCTGACCGGTCCTATAAGTGGATTGTGGCGCACGTTGTCATTGGTTCTTCTTATGTCGCTTGGTTTACAGGTCTTTGTGATTCTGGGGCCGCTGTATCTTCAGTGGGTCGTTGACCAAGTCCTAGTCTCCGCCGATAGAGGTCTTCTGACCGTCGTCGCTATCGGATTTGGCCTCATCATGCTTTTTCAATGCTTGACCCATTTGCTGCGCGGACTTACCGTTTCAATCTTATCGAGCCGGCTCGTTTTTCAATGGATAGGGAATGTCTTCCGACACTTGATCCGCCTGCCTTTAGATTTTTTCGAGAAGCGCCACCTCGGAGACGTCGTTTCTCGAATGGATTCTGTGAGGGCTATTCAGAGGACGTTGACAACAACCTTTATAGAGGCCGTTATCGACGGAATTATGGCGATCGTGACGCTAGGGATGATGCTGCTTTATAGTTGGCAGCTTTTCTTGATCACATTGATTGCCGTTATTATCTACCTGGCCTTGCGCGCATCATCTTTTTGGTTTTTGCGGGATGCAACGGAGAAGAGTCTCGTCGCAACGGCACGGCAGCATAGCTATTTATTCGAATCGATTAGGGGTGTTCAGTCTATTAAGATTGCAGGGCGCGAGAATATGCGCTCTGCTGGTTATATGAACCGAATGAACGACGCCGTGAACCGTGATCTAACTCTCAGTCAGATCGGCGTCGGCTTTACAACGGCTAACCAGTTCGTCTTTGGTATTGAGCGGGTAATGGTTGTCTGGTTTGGCGCGATATTAGCGCTAGAAAACGTTTTTTCCGTCGGTATGTTGATAGCCTACCTAGCCTATAAGGAACAGTTCTCACAGAGAATTGGTGGGCTCATCGACAAACTTATAGAATTTAGAATGCTTCGGCTGCACGGAGAACGCCTCTCAGATATCGTTCTGACCCCAAGGGAGCCTGATGTTGAGCATGGAGTAGAGATAAAAGGCCCGATCGATCGCCGTATCGAGGTAAAGAATCTTTTCTTTAGGTATGCGGAGGGCGAACCTTGGATATTGAGGGATTGTAGCTTTGTCGTAGAGGACGGTGAATCTGTTGCAATTGTCGGGGCCTCTGGATGTGGTAAGTCTACCTTGGTTAAGATTATGCTTGGTTTGCTCGCCCCAACGAGGGGTTCTATTACGATTGGTGGCAAGGACATTCATCAGGCTGGGGCACAGAATGTACGTTCGCTTATCGGGGCGGTAATGCAAGATGATCAGTTGTTTGCCGGGACTGTTATCGAAAATATCGCATTTAGTGATGAGGGTTTTGATGAAGTGCGAGTCGAGAGCTCGGCTCGGCTCGCGGCAATTCACGACGATATATCAGCCATGCCTATGGGCTATCATAGTTTGATTGGGGATATGGGAACAACGCTGTCAGGGGGTCAGAAGCAACGTGTTGTCCTGGCGAGGGCTCTATATCGCCAGCCAAGTTTCCTGTTTCTTGATGAGGCCACTAGCCATTTAGACGTGGGTGCGGAGCGTTTGGTCAATGAAGCCGTCAAGCAGCTTAATCTGACCCAGGTCATCGTCGCTCATCGTCCAGAGACAATCGCCTCGGCTGACCGAGTTCTTGTCTTAACAGGCGGCGCTGTTTCCGTGGAGACTCAATCCACCAAAATGCAAGGCGAGTCAGCGGCTCGGTTTCCCGACCATTCTTCCCGCAGCGAATGACATCCGCCCGGTCAGGCTCAGGCATGGAACGACCTGAATCTCGCATAAAGTCGCGCTCTGACGGCCTGGCGACAGGTTCGTTGTTTCGTGAGCAAGCTCTGGAAGCCCGGCAGGGTCAATTTATGGGAGGAATTTCGCTTGCGCAGCCGCTGAGCATCTGGTTGCTAGTCGGACTCGTTCTTTTCATTGCCGTGAGTATCGTTGCCTTTTTGTTTTTTGGCGAGTATACAAAACGTACGCGCGTCTCTGGAACGTTAGTGCCGACCACCGGTTTAGTAACGGTCACTGCCCCTTCAGCAGGAGTCGTTACTCGGCTCCCTGCGGACGAGGGGGGGGTCGTTGAAGCACGTCAGTCGTTGGCGGTTATCACAATACCACGCACCCTAGCGTCCGGTTTAGATGTTGCAACAGCGCTCCATGAAACATCCCGTGCCCGGGAAGAAAGCATAATGCGCGAGTCTCTACTTCGTTCAGATCAAATCAACGCACAGATTGAAGGATCTGAGAGGCAATTATCTCTTGCAAAGGATGAGCTTAGAATAATTGAACAGGAAGCGAGAACTCAAGAGGAAATGGTAGAACTCGCACAGAGTATCGTTGTTCGTTATGCTCAGCTCGTTGAAAAAGGCTACCTCAGTGAACTGCAGCTTCAGCAACAGGAGCAGGTGCTTTTGGGCCGGATTGCGGCGCGTCAGGCTATTGAACGAGAATCGCAATCCTTGAGGCGGTTGATTTCGCAACTTGAGCAGAGCCTTGCCGAGCTCCCGTTGGAAAGAGACGCGCAAACTGCGATTACGGAGAGAGAGTTAGCGGCGATTGCTACGGAGAGAGTGCACGCCGACACTGGAGCCGAGATGTTGATCAAGTCACCCGTGGCTGGAATTGTCGCCAACCGCCCGGTTGAAGCCGGACAGACGGTTCAGGTTGGTGATCCCTTGATGACGATATTGCCGGAGGGTTCAAGTCTAGAGGCGCAATTAATGCTTCCAAGCCGTGCAGTCGGGTTCGTTGAACCTGGTGATACTGTGCTCCTCCGTTACCAGGCATTTCCGTATCAGAAATTTGGCCATCATCGCGGAACGGTCACAAAAATCTCCCGTAGTGCTTTCGCGAACGGGAATATCACCCAACAGATCGGAACAACCGATGCCCTAGATACATTTTATCGGATTCGAGTTGCTTTGGAATCGCAATCGATCACAGCGTATGGCAATCCTGAACCATTACGTCCGGGTATGTTGGTAGAGGCGGACATTCTTGGAGAAACTCGGAAGCTCTATGAGTGGGTATTGGAGCCACTGTATTCACTCTACGGGCGAGTGGCGTCAAATTAGTGGAGCTACCATTGAGCAAGAAAGTTGTTCCGTGCGTCCATAAATCAGGCTGAGGTGATTCGTTGTGAGCGATAACGAATGTGGAGAAGCACATAAAAAACTGGCTTTCACAATTCGAAAGCGACGCTAGGCCAGCGCTTTTGCCAGATATTTGATACCATATGCGTGTCTGGGCATACCATCTACGGTCGAAAGCTGGGATGTCAAACGACATCTACTTTTACTCAGCCTGGATCGAGTTCAGGTTGTGAGAAATCCCTTTCGTTTAGAGCTGTTGGGCGCCGGGCGTTTGTTTCAGATCCCGACTTCGCTAGCTTTGGCCTTGACATTGATGAGGTGGGCATTGGGCAGCAGCCGGGCGAGAATCGCGGCGGGCAGGGCTTGGTCCTCGGCCTACAGCTTGCTCCAGTTGCCGACGCTCTTGTTTATGCTGATTTAGATCGAACCCCGTCCGTAACAGTAAGTAACTAGTCGGAGAAGCAGCCCGGTCCATAGGCTCGAGGCCCAGCTGGTCGATGATTAACAGGGCTGTTTTAGTTCTTCTTTCGCCCCGCCCTGGAAAACCTCGACTTCGGGCTTGAACGCGACCAGTAGTTCAACGTACCGGTAGAACTGGTCAGAGAATCGCTTCTCGATCGCCTTGACGCTCAGCCCGACGGCCATATGGGTCTCGCCGACGCCGAGCGGAATCTGGCCCGCCAGCGTCGCCCGGGCCCTGATCCAGGCAGCTGTGGCCAGCGCCTCGATCGCGAGCGCTTCTCAAGCCCAAAGTCGAGGTTTTCCAGGGTGGGGCTCGGTAGCAGGCGCGAAAGCTTTAATGCGGTCTGTCAGAATCCTCCACTTAGGCTTTGTCATAAGTACAGACTCCCACATGACCGAGGTCGGTTAGAAATTCGCTTGCGGGAGGTCGCCCAGTGATTCCTACGGCCGAACCGTGTTGTACTCTTTCACCCAGCGCTCGGTTTCCTCTCGGACCTGGCTGAGATTCATGAAGCACAAGCCATCAAGTACGCCGTTGCGGAAAATGCCGTTGAACCGCTCGACGAAGGCGTTCTTTGTCGGCTTGCCTGGCTGGGTGTATTCAATTACGATGTTGCGCTGCTCGCACCAGGCCAGGAAGGTCGCATTCGTAAACTCCGGCCCGTGATCGACGCGGATTCGCTCCGGCGCCCCCCGGATCAGCAAGATCTGGTCCATGACCCGCGTGATCCGCGCGGCCGTAAGGGAGATGTCGACTTCGACCCGGAGCGCCTCGCGGTTGTAGTCGTCGATGACGTTGAAGGTCCGGAAGCAGCGGCCGTCCATCAGCGCATCGCTCATGACGTCGGCCGACCAGGCCTGATTGGGGCGGATCGGTTGCACCAACGTCTACGGGGCTTCGGATTTGTAGTGGCGCTTGAATCGCCGGCGGATATTGAGTTTCCTCTCGCAGTACAGGCGCCAGACTCGCTTGTGATTCCATGGAGTTCCGGCCTTTCGGATCAGAACGAACAGCTTTCTGAATCGGAACCGGGATGCCGCGCGGCCAGTTCGGTCAACGGCTCGATGATCGGTCCGTCATCGGGCCGCTTGCATTCGTACCGCTTCGTCAATCGGCTCAATCAACCCAGTCGGCAGGCCCGTTGCTCGCTGGCGCTTGGGCCGTGACCGCGTACGCGGCCAAGTCGCGTCGCGTGCTGGCCGTCATAGCTTTTTTTGACAGTATCCTTCAGGATTCGGTGATCCAAGGTAATTTTGGCGGACATCTGCTTCAGGCGCCGATTTTCAGTCTCCAGCGCCTTGAGCCGCCCCATATCCGAGGCTTGCATTCGGCCGTACCTCGAGCCCCTTGAGTTCGACATTGAGCACCGCATCGAGAAAAGCTTGCGGGCCGACCGGCTACTTGACCAACATGCTGACCGCACCGGGCAGAGCCTCGGCGGCGTAGGTTAGGGCCGGTCAACCGAGCCGTTCGCGGCTGCGGTCGACATCGGGCTCCGGTCGGGCGCTCGTCGGGCCACCTCGGCGATGACTCCGGCGTCCGCCGAAATCTGAACTGTGTGACAGCAACGGGAGACTTCTACCACCCGGCCGACCCTAGCCGACGGGACTGAGTACTGTGAGCCCTCAAAGCTGACCAGGCATTACGAAGCAACGGTACGGGTCACGCCCGCTTGGAACGGATCGGGCAACACCGGCAAGGGAGCCTGATGCTTGCGTTCTGTCTGTCAGCTCTCAAGGACGCTCAGCCGGATCGATGGATAGAGGTGGCGACGAATGGCCTCATCGATACGTTAATCGGTAGATTCCTAAAGCTGCTCCAGGCGTGCCCAGGCGCGTCGGGCGATGTCTGGGCCGCCTGGGCCCGTTCGCACCATCCGATCGATCTTCGCCTTTCGGCTGGGTGTAAACTGCAGACAGACATCGGCGTGAGAAGGCCGCGCGGTTGCGTAGCGCCGATAGATCTTGTTGATCTGGCCCCATGGACCGGCGCCGTGGGCGACCGCGGGCTTGGCCTTGGGTAGCTACTAACTCCCAGTCTAAAATGCTTTTGTACACTTCGCGAACGTCACAAATTTGCTTTTTACCGCTTGATGTGCCACTATCCGGTGAAATGCCCGACGGCGCAGGGGACCGGGCTTAGCTATGAAGAGTACGCGAAGATTACTGGCAATTGTCTTCCTTGGAGCGCTGGGCTTGTTTGTCCTGTGCTCGGTTATTCCGTGGATATGGGGATTAAATAGTGAGGTGCCCCCTTGGGACATTCTCACCGATGCGTCTCTGACGATCGCTCTTCTTTCTGGTTTTGCTGGCCTTATCTGGAGCCTCATCGATTTTCCCGCGCTCGTTTCATTGGCGGAAAGTAAACATCAACCTGTATCTGCCTCCGCGTTTCCCAATGCGGGTACTTTGCTGGTCGCCATAGTATTAGTCGGTCTCCTTTTCATTTATATTTGGGCGCTACTTTTCGTACTCGCTCCGCCCGATATGGATCGGACTGATAGCGAGTTACTGATCACGCTCGCAAATCCTAATTTCCGAGAGCTACTGGTGGCGTTCCTAGCTGCGGGTATCGGCAGTACCATCGCCACAATCTACGCCTATCTGCGGCATGCCTGCACCCTCCAGGATTTTGATCCTGCTTTTATTCCTTGGTATTTTCTCCGACCGCTGTTAGGCAGTCTGTTGGGCATTGTTTTCTATTGGCTCATTCGGGGAGGAATTTTGGCCGTGCTGCCGCCTGAGCAGCAAGGCACACCGCTTGACCTAGACGTGACTGGGCTGGCCGGAGTGTCTGCGCTGGTCGGTCTGTTCAGCCGACAAGCAATCGAAAAGCTTAGAGAGTTATTTCACGTCATATTTGTTACGCAGGGCAGCATTCCGAGTTCGGTACGCCGAAAAGCCGAATCAGATTTGATAGATCGCCTGCCGCCGGAACTACGAGATCAGATCGGGCTCCATTTAAAGCCAATGCCGGCGAGAAACGCGAGCACCCAAAATCGGAAGCCCGAGGATCTAGACCCCGAGGAACGATAGCATTTCATGCGACCAATCCGGTTAACGGTATCTCTTTGTTTAGCGATCCTAGCCTTACTCGGCTTCGCTAGGCTTACCGTGGCACAGGAAGAAGTTTACATACGGGTTGTAGACGTCGGTCCAGGTCTATGCGCTATAACGCGCATTCCAGGACCATATTTTATGGTCTACGATTCCGGTCACTGGCTGAATGACCGTTGTCTCGACGCAGCAAAGGACATTATTCAAGATAACGATATAGACCTTCTCATTCTAAGTCATAACGACGCCGATCATATCGGGCGACTAGATAACTTATTGAGCGCATTTCACGCGAAGGTGATCTTGAGGACAGGCTATCAACGGCCAAGCCGGGCTACTTGGCGCGCCATGAATAGAGCAATTGCAACCGAGACCGAATTCCAAGCAACAGTCATTAACCTTGCGACCTATCCTTTGCGTCCCGGCTTTGTTTTTACTCTTGGAGATGCGAATATTCAGTTTATTCGGGGCGATGCTGAGTGGCCGGACAAGCTTGCGACTGGACTCTCCCGAGCCGAGCTTCGAAATGTCATCAGCATTGTGACACGGCTCGAATACAAGGGGCGCGCCGTCCTTTTCACCGGCGACACTGTTGGTCGGCGGCACGATAGCGGTTCTGATGATTGCAGCTATGCGGAAGCAGAAATGGTTCGACGCGCCGACGATGTTCCCATACAGTCCGAAATCATGCTTGTCCCACATCACGGCTCAAACACCTCAAGCAGCAACTGCTTCATCGAGGCTGTCTCGCCTGATTATGTCATCGTCTCCGCTGGGCATGCGCACGCCCATCCCAGGAAAGAAGCAATGGAAAGATATCTTAATTTTGTTCCAGCTGAGAAAATATTCCGCACAGACCGGGGAGACGATGAAGGCGCAAAGGAATGGGACTACATGCGCGTGCCAGGTTGTAGCGACAGCGCCGGCGATGACGATGTGGAGCTTTTTTTGTCTGAGGTCGGTATTTCGGCAAGGTATCGGGATCAGCCGGCTCCGGAAGGTTGTTGACTTGTGCTTTCTTTACAGACGTTCATAAGTAACTTTTATGCTGCCTCATGAATGACGGTCAGAACGATATGAGCGTCGATAAGTGGATTCCCATCGCTGGCTACGTATCTGGATCGGTCACCCTTGTTTTCCTTATGGTGTTGGTCTTCGCCGATATAGCCTTATGCGATCAGCGCGGATTGGTGGCGGTAATTGCAGGCTTTGGCTTTGCGATGGCATTTGGGTTTATTGGAGGCTCCGCAGCTGCGCGAGGCAATCTTCCGGTACCGTTCATGAGTAAACAACCTATTGCGTTCAGTGTTGCGGGCGGGGCGGCTGTATTCGTAGTTAGCACGCTTTTAGTCACCTCGGTATTCTCAGATAATGACTGCGCGCCATCTGGGCCATGCCGGGTAAACTTTCAAGCTGGGACGAGTTCTGCCTTTATACCGCAAGCGCTATTCAGTGGAAGCATTTGCGCCCGGCGTAGGACTATTGAGGTTGACATCCAATCAGCGCGGTTTGAGATCGTGGAGCTCCCTTCGGGCGAGGAAGCGCGACGAGTATATTCAATTCTCGCAGCCTTAGCGGGACCTGATCCCTCCGGTGGCTGGCAGCTACTTCAAGCCAGTAGCCCGATCGAGATCGATCAGCAGCTGCGTTTGGGGCATGTAGTAGAAGTAGAACGTCCTCTGGTAATCCCCCCGAAAATTGGTGTTGCTCAGAAGTGGAAAATTCTCATAATGGCAAGACAGGAGATTCCACATGCAAAAATCACGATTCAGCGACCACCAGATTCTGAGTATTCTCAAGCAGGCCGAGGCGGGGACGTCGGTGCCGGACCTTTGCCGCGAGCACGGCATCAGCAGCGCGACGTTTTACAAGTGGCGGGCCAAGTTCGGCGGCATGGACGCCTCGCTCATGGCTCGGCTCAAGGAGCTTGAAGCCGAGAATCGGCGCCTGAAGAAGATGTACGCCGAAGAGCGGATCAAGGCTGAGATTCGCCAGGAGGTCATCGAGGGAAAGCTCTAAGGCCGTCTCGCCGCAGGGAGATGGCCAAAGATATGGTCGAGCGCCGGGGCATCAGCGTCCGGCTGGCCTGCGAGGCGCTATTCGTCAGCCAGAACTGCTACCGGTATCAGCCGAAGCTTTCCGACGAGAACGCCGAGATCGCCGACTGGCTGGTCCGTCTGACCCACAATCAGCGGAACTGGGGTTTTGGTCTGTGTTATCTGTTCCTGCGCAACGTCAAGGGCTTTGGCTGGAACCACAAGCGGGTCTACCGGATCTATCGGGAGCTGGAGCTGAACCTGCGAATCAAGCCGAAAAAGCGGATTGTTCGAGAAGTCCCGGAGCCGCTGGCCGTTCCGGCCGCGGTCAACGAGGTCTGGTCGATGGACTTCATGCACGACAGTCTGGAATGCGGGCGTGCCTTCCGACTGCTCAACGTCATCGACCACTTCAATCGTGAGGGTCTGGGCATCGAGGTGGACTTCTCGCTGCCCTCAGAGCGGGTCATTCGCAGTCTGGAGCAGATCATCGAGTGGCGCGGAAAGCCCGCAGTTATTCGATGCGACAACGGCCCCGAATACATCAGCGAAGCTCTACGCGCCTGGGCCGAGGCGCACCGGATCAGGATCCAACATATCCAGCCCGGAAAGCCACAGCAGAACGCCTACGTCGAGCGATACAACCGGACGGTTCGTTACGACTGGCTGAACCAATACCTGTTCGGGACGATCGACCAGGTACGCGACTATGCAACGCGATGGCTCTGGACCTACAATCATGAAAGGCCCAACATGGCCTTGGGTGGCATTACACCGAAGCAGAAGTTGGCCCTTGTGGCCTAGGTTCTACTTCTAAGCCGCACCAAAAAAGGGGGTATTACCCTCTAAGATTCACAATACCGGTTGAAACTAGAGCTCCCTTGCGAGATCGTTGGATTGTATTTCAGATCAGAACTATTTCGCCCAACGGTACTAGTGGCTTTGTATATGTCCATACGAGGAGGAATATTTTTCAGCCATGAACCGTAATTATGAATAGCGCCTTCCATTTTTATTACCATGCAACAGAACGCTGCAAGGAATATCGCAGGGAATTAGCCCGTTTACCATAGCTAAGTGCCTTATCAAAGAGTGAATATCTTAGTACGGGACGTCGAAATCGTTTTCTAAAATGTTGCTGGATATAACCTTCAAAGTGCATTTTACGATACACGGATGCAGGGGATAAGCGCCTGTAAGCCAAAAAAATGATTTTCGCTCTCAGTCATTTAATAAGCACTCATAACTATTGTATCAATAAGACTGTGGTTACTCGTTCATTAGATCCTCAATCCGATCGCGATAGCTGGAGTATTCAGTGATTTTCTCATTAAATAATTGGAACAAATCAAAGCCGATAAAAACCGCGACGCCGTCGTGCTGAGGGCTATCATCATCATGCCATGAAACTCCGACTTTAAAGTTATTGTAATTAATCGCAATGCCATAGCCAGGGCCCCTGTCTGTGGGAAACGTTGTGAGAAGGGATACGCCATACCAGTTCTTATAGTCTCGGGAGTATCGGATAAAGCCAATGGGCTCAACCGATAAAATGCCCGCGATATCGTTTTGCGAGCCCGGTTCCACAGACCCTATTAAACCCGCTCCTGGGTGAAATATGACTAGCTGACTGCGAGGCGGGCCACCGGTTATATTCTTTTTAGATAAGAGAAGGCTATTTATACTGGCTTCCCAAGGAAACTGAGGGTAGCCTTCAAAAAGATAGCTATCGTAGTAGCGTTCAAAATGGCGCGTGGCTTCTGCGCTCCTCTTAAACGCCAGCGACTGAACTTTGAGCTTAGCTTGCTCGGCGAGCTTGACCAATGCAGCAAATTCTCGCCATTGCTCCGCATATTGTTGGCAACTATCCTGTTCTTCCGACCAAGGAATCTCAACCTCGTGATCTGTATTCTTGAATGCAAATAAGCGCGCCGGCAAGTCGGACGTCTTGGAGAGGGAAAGCCTGCTGATGCCGATACGGCCAGATTGGACCTTTTCCAGCATCAATGAAAAGGGCCGAAACAAAAATGAAGGCCAGTTCCTACCATAGGTATCTAGCTCACGCTGGAGCTCGTCCAGAAGCCTTCCCGTCCTTCCCTCTTGGATGGCGCTTTTTACTGAGGATGCAGCTGAAAATGAATTCCACTGAAGCTGCTCGACTCCTTTTAAAGATTCCCCACAGACTTGAACTGTTGGCGGCTCCTGCGAATAAGAATTAAGTGAGAGCGTAGCCAGTAAGAAATAAACCACAAAACGGATAGAAGTTTTTAGCTGCATGGCTAAAGGCCTCCGGCGAGCGAGCTTATCAGCGAGATTAATTGCCGATGGGTCCCCTCTTTACCCTCCGAAATGTCCTCCAGCTTATTCTTGAGAGCCGAATCATCCCGTTTTAGGTCATGGCGCCGCTTGAAAGAAGTTATGAGGTTAAGGTCGGCGTCATTCGCAAAAAACGGTTCGACGTAGTGCTGGAGAAGGCGCAAGTATACGTCTGGATGTGAGGTGTAGTGAGAGGCGTCATGGATGTTACGGGGATCGTCTATAACATGGTTCAGCCAAACATCAATGCCGTCTCCATTTAGTTTCCAGGACTTTGGCATCTTGAATGATCCGGCGTGGGAAATCGGATCGTACTTATGGTTGATATTAAGGTACGAAAAACAGCACGCGTCAGAAGTTTGGCTCGTAGTAGGTCTTACAATTGAGCGATATGGATTTTCAGCGTGATAAATAAGACCAGATACGTTCGACAACATCGTAACTGACTTAAACACAAATACATCAGGGGCAAATGGATTCCGATGTCCATAGTGACCTTTGAGCCAAGAAAGATTTTCGTTGAGCCGTTTCTGCTCTTTGACAACCTCTTCACTGCCCTCACTGTCAAGGTTCTCAACGGGGACTGACTGTAACCATTGTTCCGTTCCTAAATGATGCAAGGCGTCGTGCGCTACAGCGGTACCTAGCGAATGGGCGAGCACATGAAAAGAAGTAGTGGGCGCAGCGGAATCAATCGAGTCAGCAATTTTCCCTGTAATCTGATTGAGGACACGTAATGTAATGCGTTGCTGGAAAAGCCTAAACCCCCAATAAAGAACTACGTCTAACCCGGTGCGCTTCCACCATTGATCCTGGTTGATTGCCTCGACGTGTTCAAGGACCTTCCCGGGGGCGCTCGGCATGACGGGTACTGCACTATTCAAGCCGGACGCTAAGTCCGACCAATGGTCGATTACCTTGTCAAAGATGTCGTCGTAAAGGATTGGTACAAACTCAGTGAAGCTATCCAATGAGCGATTTTTAAAAAACTCGCAGTTTTCAGCGCCCTTTTTAAGTGCGGTGACGGCACTCGACTTGTTATCAAGCCAAGTGTCTGAGTACTCCCCGATTCCGTGAAGGACAAAAACGATACTTCGAGACATCTGCCCTGCCTCCCGGCGCAATCGACGCCGATGTACGCCCAGCTAAAAGAAGTGTTCTCCATACCCCGACCGGTAGCTTACAACATGTTGAACTAGGTCGCAACAGCAAGAGCAGGCGCGTTCATCCGAGTTGCTAGTAGTTGCGTAGTTTCGTGCAGGCTCTCCCTGATTGAACCTCCAACTGTTGCGATTCTGACCCGAGCCGTCCGTCCGGCAAGGGCCAGCCGGGCCCGTGGCTTCGCTGCGATGAGCTCCGCTGCAGGCCGCGCCAGCCCGGCATTTTCGCTTCGCTCACCCCTGACTCCCGTCCTTTCCCTCGGGCCTTCGTGGAACCGCAATCGGTTCAATCAATCACGGAGACCCAAAATGTACGAACAGAAGCAGATTCTTGAAGGCGAAGCCCTAGTCCGAGAAGCGATCAGCTACCTGGAAAGCAAGCTCCGCAAGCCCGGCGAAGCTCTGACCAGCCCCGACACTACCCGCCGCTACCTTCGCACACGGCTCCTCAATCGCCGCTACGAGCACTTTGCCGCCATCCTCCTGGATACGCGCCACCGAATCATCGCCTACCGGGAGCTCTTTCACGGCACCATCGACGCCGCCCACGTCCATCCTCGGGTTGTCGTCAAGCAGGCACTTGACGATCACGCCGCCGCACTCATCGTGGCCCACAACCACCCCTCCGGGGTCGCTGAGCCCAGCCAGGCAGACCTGGCCATCACACGCCGCCTGCGCGACGCTCTCGGCCTGATGGATATCCGGCTTCTGGATCACTTCATCGTCGGCGATAGGGGAGTTGTCTCCCTCGCAGAACGCGGACTGGTTTGACCAGTCCGCAATGCCTGCGGCTCACCCGCCGCAGGCAGTTTTCGCTATCTCTCGCGACTCCCCTCATGCTTGTATTGTCAGGAAATCTGCAACTGTGCCTTGTGATTCTTTACATAAGCTCGAAATCAGGGCGACTTGCCCTGTAGAAAGGAGGTCGTCATGAACGGTGAAGACCTGTTAACCATAGACCAGCTCGTCGAGCAATTTCCCGCCTTTCGGGAGAAAACCGTCCGCTGGTGGATCTACAACGGCAAAACCAATGGCTTCGAGGAGTGCCTCATCAGAATCGGGTCCCGAATCTACATAGATCGGACCAAGTTCGTAGTGTGGCTCGAAAGCCATCGCCCAGTAGCAGACGTTGTCTCTCTGGACGATAACGATGACGAAGTGCCGAGCCTGAAGGAGGACTAACGGCCACCTGACCGACGAAGCTCACCTCGCCACATGTGCGGCGAGGCGAGCTTCCCCCGGCTTCAGTCTGCTCGGTGGTATGGATTTTCGCTGTAGAGCTTCTGTCCGTCGTGCACAAAGAGGGCGTCGGCTTCGTAGTAGGGCGTTTTAACGGCGTAAATCGGCTGCTGACCCTGGAAGAAAATAAGCTGTACCGCTTCCGGCAGATTCATAACCTCGTTCGGATCGTACAACGGCCGCGCGTTATGAGCCATGCTCATGCCCGTTGTGTCGACGTTCACACTGTGGCTCGATGAGACACTGATATTGGGCACTGTAGTGTTGCCGCACATGGCGCTTACGAGTTTCGCTGTCTCATTGTCCGCCACCTTGAAAAACTGCTTAACTTTGCAGTTGGCAATAATGCTCTGAACCTTGTCTCCATAAATGGAGGCAACCTGCTGGAGATCTTGAGCGAAAAACCACAGCCGAACGTCGTATCCCGCAAGATAGGTAATCTCGTCCTCGATGACCTTCATCCTGCCCAGGGCGGGAAACTCATCCAACAGAAAAAGAACAGGAAACTGAGGCTTCGTTTTCGTCCGCTTCATCTCCAGCATCGCCATGCCCATGAATAGCCTTACAAACGGCGCGTAGGTGCGCAGCCGCTCAGGAGGAATGATAAAGAAGATATCGGTCTTTTTTTCCTTGAGGTCTTTCAGGCTGAAATCTGACTCTGAAGTGCACTGGGCGAGCCGGTCACTATCCAGAAACGCTAGCTCGCTGTCGAGAGTGCTCAGAATTCCACCCTGAACCTTGCTGTCAGCCCGCTGGAATACGTTGGCCGAGCGCGCGGCAATTTTGTTGCCGCAATTCACCATCTCGGCGAGCGTGAGCTCGAAATCCTCCTGGTCCTGTGTCAGCAGGTCACGCAGGTGGGCGAGTGTCCGCTGATCGGGGCTCGCGGTCTCGTGGATATACAGAATCAGTCCAGTTAGCAGGTTCCGGGCACCATTGCTCCAGAATTCGTCTTTGCCCGGCGCGTCAGTTATAAGAAGCTCCGCCATGTGACGAGCGTCGTCCCATGGGTCGTCGCTGTGCTCAAGCGTGTCGAAGACGTTCCAGCTTGCGCTGTCGTCATCAAAGGGCGCTAATTTGAACACGTCGTGCTCGATCGCTTTTCGCCAGATCGCTGTGACAGCGTAGTTCTCACCCTTGATATCGTTTACGACGACGGACCCGTCGTAATTGAGGAGATTCGGGATTACAGCGCATGTACCCTTGCCCGAGCGGGTAGGGGCAATGGTTATGGCATGTCCTGGTCCGTCAAGAACTGGGAACGCCGCCTCCATTGAGCCTTTAGGCCCTTGTGGGTAATAGTTCACCTCGCCAAGGTATAGATATCCCAGCTCGCCCGTGCGTCGGCTGCGAAACATCTCGTCTGGTGACAAGCCAAGACCGTTTTCGCGGATTTGCGCCGGAGCCATAAGGTAGGCAGAGCCATAGGCCTGGCCAAACGGTTTACCGACCGGTTTTTCCCCTCGTTGAACCGCTTGCGCAATTCTTTGGTGTCGTCCCCGTTCACGGCCTTCATTGAAGCCCTGAACCATTTTAGCGATGAAGTAGATTACGTAGCCGATAACTGCAAGGACAATAAGCGCAATGATGCCTTCTTCGTCCATTTTCCTTACCCCTTTATGCCCAATCACTAGATTTTCGGAGATCCCCACCCGTTTCCAAAGTGCCCACGGTTACCCACGGCTTTGGCCGAAAAACAATGCTTCAAGCTGAAATCCCCACTCAGGGCGGCGATGCCGCCAAAGAATTGACCGCCCCTCGGCAGAGTATCTTGCAAGTCAGCCCTGAATTTCAACCCCTCCAGCAATCCGATCCGTCTCGGCATTGCGCTCTACATCTCCGACCAGCCTGCGGATGGGCGGCGCCGGCATTTTCCGGTTTCCCGGGTTCGCTGTTTCTGGAGGCGTCAGACGCCAATCCTGCCCATGGTCAGAATCACCTCGGCCGCGTTGCACCTGCCAGCCATGCCATTACCGGCGATTCTGGCGTCCCAGGCTGGATTTCCAGCTCTTTCTGTGCTCCGCCGTGGATTGGTGGCTGTAATGCCGTCTAAGGGCGCTGGTGCGCCGTGACGACGGCGATTTCCCGCCCACAGGCCTGACCGGCGTCACGTTGGCCAAATACCTGCCGTGAATCCTGCCAATAAAGCTCGTCGCTTGTCCCGCTGCTGGTTCCCGCAGGGGAGGCTGCCTGCGTCGGGGCTTTTGGCTGACGTTTCCATAACGCCTTTCCTTTGCAGGGAGCCGCACTTTGCGGCCTTTCTCATGTGATGGCTTTTCTAGCGGCCAGCGGCCGATTTGCGCGCAATGGCGCTGGGGCAGTTTCTTCCCCTGCGGCTTCGCCGCATTCCTCGCGCTCGCTTCGCTCAAACAAACAGCCCCGTTGCCATCCTCCACTACGTTCCGGCCGCTGCGTTCCTTGCGGTGCTGCGCAGGCCGCCTGGCCGCTCTCCGAGCCCCACGAAAGGCCGCGACAAAGCGCGGCTCCTAGAAACGCAAAGGAGGCTCGACCATGAAACCGACAGCAAAATCCAGAACCCGGCGCAGCCGCAGTAAATCCGCGCCCCGGAAGGACATCCACCAGCAGGTGACCGACAGCATCATCAGCGCCATCGAGGCAGGGGCAGGCACATGGCAAATGCCCTGGCACCGCTCAGGGGAGGGACTGAATCGCCCCCTCAACATCGACACGCACAAGCGCTATCGCGGCATAAATATCCTTAATCTCTGGGTCGCGGCAGAAAGCCGAGGTTTCGGCAGCGGCCTCTGGGGCACCTACCGACAATGGCGGAACCGTGGCTGCCAGGTGCGCAAGGGCGAGAAGGGCGCCATGGTGGTCTTCTACAAAGAACTGGAGTTTGACGCCGAAAACCCTGAAACAGGCGACACCGAACCCGAAAAGCGCCTGATGGCCCGTGCCTCCACGGTTTTCAACGCCCAGCAGGTTGACGGCTATGAAGCCGAGCCCATGGAGCCAGTGACCGAAAACCCTGTCTCTCCAATCCAGCAGGCTGAAGCCTTCGTGGCAGCCACTGAGGCGGAAATCCGCCACGGCGGGAATCGTGCCTACTACAGCCGAGGCACTGACCATATCCAGATGCCCGAGCGCGAACGCTTCCTGGGCAGCGAGACAAGCTCACCAACAGAAGCCTACTACGGCACGCTACTCCACGAGCTCACTCACTGGACCGGCCACGAGGGCCGCTGCCAGCGACGGTTCGGGAAACGCTTCGGCGACGACGCCTACGCCATGGAAGAGCTCGTGGCTGAGCTGGGATCCGCCTTCCTCTGTGCCGACCTGGGAATCGCTCAGGCGCCCCGATCTGACCACGCTGCCTACATCGACAGCTGGCTCCAGGTGCTGAAGGCCGATAAGAAAGCCGTTTTTACCGCCGCGTCGCAAGCCTCAAAGGCTGCAGACTTCCTTGTGGCTTTTCATGCTGCAGCATCTGTCGATCATCCCGACGAGGCCGCCGCTTAGGCGGCCTTCTTCGTCTTTTACGAAGACTCTCGTAAAATTTCAGCCCACCTCTGCTTCCGTATTTTATAATTGGGCAGACTGGTGCAATTAAGGGCGCGCTCTAACCCAATCAGCATTGCCACGGCTTCGCACCGATCTTCATCAATCCGCATCCTGCCTTCACGTAGCGCTAAGTGGACTGCTTCAATATGACCGCGATTCGGAAGCGCCGCTTGGACCTCAGGATGAATCAGCAAATCTAATGACCAGGCGACGGGGTGGCCCCTCATCAAGCCGTCCGCTCGAGCGCGGCCTTTTCGTTCATCGATGACTGGTCTGAAACCAGAAGCAGCAGCGACTGCAATCGTGGCGGCCTCGCCGTCGTCCAGTGACCCCCTGCCGCTGATCAGCGTCTCAAAAACCTCGTTGGCTGGATCATTTAGTTCCACGACCTTAACTACTTTTGCCACGATGAGCCGCCGAATGAACCCATTCTCACCGTTAGCGTAGCTAGTCTCGTTCTCCAATTCACTTACGACAATTTCCGGCACGACAATGTCGTTTGGTATTGCCCGAAGTACCTGTTCGCCAAACGAGCAGGCATGCAGATTGATCAGTACACTCGTGTCGGGTACCAGCGGCGTCGTCAAGTCATCAATTAGGGAGCTTAAACAGGTCATCCGTTTCGCTCTCCTCAAGTTCGATTTGATCGAGCAGAGCGCGTAGCTCTAAACGTTTTATCTTCAATAGCTCAGCTAACTGTCCTTCCGACATAAGGTCACGTTTCCATGCGGCGTGTGCCATCAACCCCATTCGATGCGACACCGGTTGGTCTGCATCATCCTTCGCGGCGTCGGCCTTGCTGGCGCCCTCACCCAAGACTTCCCGCGCCTGCGCATTAGTGATCCCGCCGTGCGCCTCAAACCACGCCCATACGCCCTTCCTCGCAAGCCCAAGCTCTTCGAGCCTGCGCACACACGCTTCCCGCGAAATGCGAAACTGGTGTGCAAGGACAATGATAGGCCTACGAGTGATTTTCTCTGAGCCTGCAGTGAGCTGGCGGAAGGCAGCTTCAAAACTCGTTTGAGGAGTAAGGAATGCCGGACCGAAAGCGTGGGCATAGCGTTCCTCACGCGACTTAAACGTCTCGTTCTCTTCAAGCACTTCTGGCGCGTGACGAGTGCCAACGAAGTGCCCCAGCTCATGGGCGGCTGATTGAATACGACGCTCCAGTGGATGGTTTGCGTTTAGAAGTATGCATGCCCCAATGCTGGCGTCATAAGTGAACAGTCCCGCAACCTTTGAGTCGATCCGTCGCTGATAGAGTCGAATTCCAAGATCCAGCTCCATTAAGGTGAAAATATCGGCGATCGGGCCAGAACCGAGTCCGAGCCAATCACGCAGCTCTTGGGCATGCTGCTCGGCCAGTTCGACCACATCGCCGGTATTGATGCCCTTCTCTGGAGGATAATTCTTCCTCCGCTCAATGCCGAGAACATTTTCCAACTCGACCTCTGCCTTCACCAGATCATTCAGAAGGCCCACGGCTTCGCTGGTGTATTCATCCTCGGCTTCACGCAGCCGGCGGAAGCGCGGGACGAGATCGGTATGCACCGCCTCTCGCCTCAACAGCGCATTGACCGACACCTTGTAGTGCTTAGCTAGCGCTTGAACTTCGTGAATCCGTACGCGGCGATCACCCTTTTCGATTGACACAAGAGTGGGACGAGACATACCAATGACCTTGGCTGCTTCATCCTGACGGATTTTTGCGCTCTCGCGGGCAAGGCGCAGGCGACGACCAATCTCCTGTGCGGTCAGCTCGTTTAGATCAGCCATGGCGACCTCCCTTTGTCCATAGGTTAAGAAAACTTTTTTCGCCCTGGCTCGCCTCGAACTTTGCCCATTCTCCAGAATGCCGAGCCAGCAAATGTTCAAGCTGCCGCTGAACGTCGTCAAGTGATGCCCCGAGGGCTTCTGCCAGCTGAAATGCATGGGGTTTCAATGACGCGGTGGGCAGATCTGACAAATCTGCAAGCTGCTGCAGGTGCCGTGCTCCCATATAACCATAGTCATACAATGTGCCGGTGGCCATAAAAGTTCTTTCCTTCGGCAATGCATCCCTAAATCGGGCTGCCTGCAAATTTGCTACCGCATAGTTCTCATGTGGTTCTTCTACGCCAGCCGCGTGTAAGCTCATGCGGCGTAGCAAGCAAGCCGCACACACGCCGCATTGGCGCAGTTTGCCCTCAACACGAACGTTGAAACGCTGTTGCCAGCACGACCGAGTATTAATGATTTGGCCGGCCTTTATTCCCGGCATCCCTAGAAATGCCGCGATGGTCTCGCCTTTGGTATGCCAAAGGCGGGGCTGGTCATATGAAAGGTCAGTTCCCAGTAGTGCTTTAATAAAGCATTCAATCTTTCTGAAGAATGTTGGATGGTTTCGGTAGTCTGGATAGATGTTGCGCAATGGAAGCAACACCGGACCTAGCGCTCCTTGACCACTTTCAGGCACGATAATCCTGCTGACGTTTGAGAGCTGGGCCGCAATTGCGGTAATTGCGGCAAATTTGAAACCACGTGAGCGCGCACTGTTTTCTGCATTTGGCTTTACTTTCACATCGAAGGGGAGGCGGTCGAAAGGCTGCTCATCCGTGCGCAGGCGTTGTTTGTATTTTCCTACGCGAACACATACCGCGATGTCATTCTTATTGTATAAACCAGATACGCTCAAAGAGTCTAAGCCTTCGCTATAAGCGATGGTGAACTCTTTTCTTTGGTTCGGGAAAAGGGGGCCTTGCCTCGGCTTGGTGGTCGCCGCACCCTCATAGCGTACAAACGTGAATCGCCATTCATCGCCCGTGAGATGGCGCAGAGTATCCAACAGAGTGTTACGCACGCTGCTGTCCTGCCATGCGGAAAGTTCTATGACGGGGATGGTCACATGAATCTGTCGCGCCCACTGCGCATTCCCGCGTGACCAGCGGCGATCCGCGAATTCCACGGCTGCACAGACGGTCAGCAGATCGTGATGAATATTCCGCCAGCCTTCGTATGAGTAACTGTCGAAAATGTCTTTATCGCACTTAATCTCCGAACCGATTGCCGCATATACCCGCCCATAGCGGCGTCGGCGCGGCGGCTTCTGTCCTGGTTCAAGAATATATAAATCGCGTTCGGAAATATTTTGAAAATCACTCATTACTCTCACAATCTAGGCCCTTCATCGAGACCTTCTTTTTTCTTTACGTCCTGCTTGAACGCGTCTTTGTTACAATTCGTAATTGCATGCAAAATTCGCGGTCGGTCAAGGCTTTTTATTACATCGTTTGACCCGCCGATAAGCCTGTCGAACTGATCTTTGTGCATAGGGCCGTTCCGGCATGCTTCGAGTGCAGCTTCATGAATTCGGGTGCGAAACTCGTTGATATAAGTTTCCATGCATGCTTCAAAGCTGTTTTTAATCGCATCACGAAAAGGCTCACCTTCATACAGTCTTAGTGAGACATCACGCTGTAGGTGATCCGCAAACTCAGATTTTGGGTTTGCGTCGAAAATGCTTTTTATCAATCCCTTAGGATCAAGGTCCAGTTGCCCGCTCTGGCCATAGCTGTGAAGGTCTCTGATAAGACCCTTGTTCCCGGAGATGATGCCGCCCACGATGGCGTGATTGGCTAAAGCGCAACGGGTTTCGTGATCTTCCGCCTCGTTCTGCACGGCCTCGGCGAACCGCTTTGAGCGGCTGTCGAGCTTTAGGTTCTTGAAAGGGCCGTCAGTCATTTTTTCCTCCTATAAGTGAAATATAGGGCTAAAAGCTGACAAAGTCAATATATAAAATAAAAAAGCTGACATTTTTTTCTTGATGAGGGAGGGGCTTTGAGCCCATGCCCTATACGCTTGAAGACTAGTCATGCACCAAGTCATCAGCCTCCGTCCCCGGATGGGCGGCTTCAGGCCGGGCGTCTCAAACAGGTTACGTCACCAGATTCGCCTCATAGTCACACCAGTTTCTAAAGGCCACCGCGGCTGCCGTATTGATCTTGGGAAAGTTTCCTACGGCCGTTTTTTGATGATGTGACTCGGCTAGGCGGGTAGGCTCGCAACAAATCGGTCGGTATTGAGCACCTTCTCCACACTGCATTCACCGTAACTGGTCATAAGGTGGTTGTCGGCGGTCACTGTTCTCACTGGAACCCCTTTCGGGTTGCGCCCGGTCTTCTTCCGGCCTTTCACTCTCTGTCACCTTGCGGGTGCGTCGGCCTGCCGCAACGGCGCACGGTCAGTTTCTTCCCCTGCGGCTACGCCGCATTCCTCGCGCCGCTCCGCTTCAACAAACAGCCCGTTCGCCGTCCTCCACTGCGTTCCGGTCCTTCGGATGCAGCAGTCCGCCTATGCCCCCGCTACTTCGGTTCCAGAAAGGCCGGAAGAATCCCGGACGCAACCACAAACCGAAAGGACGAGAACAATGAACTACATCACCGACAACCGCCAGGAAATGACCTTCGACGAATACACCTACAACGTAGACATGATGCTCATGGCCGATTTTGGCGAGCCTGCCACCCTCGAACAGCTTCGCCACATCGGCACCGCCTACGAGCAAGGCCTCTCCCCCGACGACGCTTACGCCGCAATCGCCGACCTCTATAGCAACCGCGACTACGAGGACGAATGGGACATCTTCGATGACCTGGCGGCCGCGGCCTGAGGCCGCACTAACTGCAGTCTACGGAGCTCCGCGTATGCGGGGCTTTAGCGCTCGAATGCTCTGATCTTATGGACTTCGCCGAAGATGGCGTTTAGCATGGAGCGAAATGAAATGTTAAAAAATTTAGGGGAATTACTTTCGATGGGACAGATGGACCGCTTTTATGACGATCAAGTAGATCTTCCTCTCGAAGCTGGGGAGGATACTGCCCGGGGGTTTGAGCCCAATGAGGAGTGGTTGGAAGATGCCGAGCCGCAACTCCAAAATGCAGCAATGAAGGCTTGGTTCCTTAGTCGTTACTGGGATCCAGCTAACGACACTCCATATAGCAGCGATGCCGGGGGATATATTTATATTCACGGGGGGCCCTACGATGCCAGAGAGGAGCTTGAGGCAAAATTTGGACACCTCGTTACGGAAGAGATTATTGAGAAATCCGCGGAAGACCTTGAGTCAGAGGGCATTTATGAATGGGCTCCCATCCACACCGAGCCTGATTATGATCTGGCATTTGAATTAGAGATCTCTGCTAGAGAAAATCCATATCAAGGTCTCACAGAACGGATTTCTGAGGTTGCATCATTGGCTAAGCAGGATCTTGATGAGCCAAAAGCCAAATTGCTTTTTCAGCTTCTTTACTCACACCTTATCAGTGCTCTTGAGGCATATCTGGCGGAAACTATGTCCTATTGGGTGGACTCAGAGCAAAAAGTCTTTAGACGCTTTGTGCAGGGATACAAGCCTTTCCAGGATAGAAAGGTAAGAATTTCTGAGATTTTCGATTCTTTGGAGTCGCTAAAGGGTGACGTTGAGAAGCAGATTAATTTGCTTGTTTGGCATCGTCTTGATTCTGTCATGCCGCTATTTTGTGAATCCTTAGAGATAGAAAGGCCCAAGATTGCCGAGTTGATGAAACATGTGCTGGTTCGACACGACATAGTTCATAGGGGTGGTAAAACCAGAGATGGTGATATTGTTAATGTGGCGGCTGAGCAATTGACCGAATTACAAAAACTCATAATGGAATTTTCCGATAAAATTGAAAAGTCATTAAGCCAAAGGTATCCAGAGACCGCTCCGTGAGCGATCGATAGAATCGCTTCCGGTGGTCGTGGCGCTTAGCCTGCTATCAATAAGCTAGCTTTAAGAAACAGACGCCGTTCTCTAGGGTCAGATCCAGGCGAAAACCGTGAGGTAGAATGCAGGGATGCAGGGAGACCGACCATCGGACGGCCTTGCCTTCAGCGAGAATCGGATCGGCGAATCCGACTGTCCGATCGTTGATTCTGGCGATCAACCGGCCGTTTTCGCCGTCTGGCGTGAAAACCATCCGGCCCTGGAAGGCAGGGGTACAGATGATGCCGGTGAGGCGCTTGCCGTCTGGCAGGAAGGTTCCCAGTATCTGGTTCGGATTGTGTGACATGGGACGGCCCTTCGCTCTGTTTCTCGCAACCGCCACCGTGGCGGCCGCTCGCTTCAGATAAGGGGCAATGCCGTCCTAACTTGACACCTGCTGAGGTACGAATCAGGGACACCCTCGCCGCTGCTGCACAGCTAGGCGACGGGTTGTCGGGCCAGGGCGGTGTGACCAGATTTGCGTTATCTGGCCGCCATCAGGTGGGGGTTGGTATCAGAGCCTTGAGGGTCTCGGCTCTGTGCCGAGCCGGATCAGACTTGAACCGGTGCCTCTGGCATGGCTTGGCATCCAGGCGCTAGCATCACTGCTGATCTTCGGTGCGATGATCGTCTGGGACCTGCCGGCCTTTACCCACGGCCTCGGTGCTCGAGCATGATTAACAGGGTAGGGGACTCGCCTGCCAGCACGTCATTCAGGCATCAGTTCGCCGTCTTCCTGGGCGTCTCCAGGGCGTTTTGCTCAGACCGCATCCAATCGAGACCTTTCCTTTACTGGCCAGTTATGATCCCGGCGCCAGCCGCTGCAATGGCGACGAGGCAGTTTCTTCCCCAGCGGCTACGCCGCCTTCCTCGCGCCGCTTCGCTGCAAGAAACAGCCCCTTTGCCATCCTCCACTGCGTTTCGGCCCCTGCGTTCCTTGGGGTGCTGGGGCTGTCTGAGCCGGGCTCTCTTTTTGGCCACGGAAAGGCCCGCGACGGTCGCGGGTCTCCGGAACCAAAACAGGAGACACACCATGACGACTATCGCAACCCTCAGCAAAACCGACACCGGCTACATCGGCGAGATCCAGACCCTGTCGCTGAACTCCAGAATCAACCTGATTCCGACGCCCAGTGCCAAAGGCCAGGCCCCTGACTTTCAGGTCATCGCCCACGACGGCATCGAGATTGGTGGCGCCTGGCAGCGCAGGAGCAAGAACGGCAACGCGTACCTGTCTGTCCGCCTCGACGACCCGAGCTTCGCCGGCCCCGTCTTCGCCAACCTGATTGAGCGTGACGGCCAGTACATGCTGATCTGGAACCGCTAGAACCAGCCCACAAGCCCCGCCGCCTGAGTGCAAATGTGCGGCGGGGCGGGCTCAAAAATGAAACTCAAAAGAAAGAAATTGACCCATGACTGAATGCATTACCAAATCCGAAGCGACTGCCTGCCTGACCGCTGAGCGCAGCTACTGGCGTGAAGAAGATACGCCAGACCTGCCCGAAACCCTGACCCTGGAACTGACCGCCGACGAAATGGCGGCCGTCCATGAGGCGCGTGCCTTTCTGCGCCGTAATCCCGCCATTCACTCGGTGAATGTCAGCTGCACGCCGCCTGAAATCGAATCCTGGCGGTACGATGTTTCCTACATCAGCGTCTTTCGGGACGTGGGCTCCTACCTGTTCCTGCAGGGCAAGTACGATTGCTCAGCGCAGGTGGAGTACAGCGTCGAAATCTGATTTCTCCTGCCCAGAAGCCTCCCGCTGTTGCGGGAGGTTTTCCGGTCTTTTTTCCCAGTATCCCGTCTAAAAATGTCGCGCCGGCGCGGGTGGACTTCTCCAGTGTGCCCGGCTCGGTTTGCTTCGCTAGTGCGGGCTGCTCTTCCTGTTATCCGTATCGGCCCGCCGTGACGCCTTTCCCTTTCTGGCCAGTTATGCCTCCGGCGCCAGCCGCTGCAACGGCGCGACGGCGGTTTCTTCCCCTGGGTCTTGCTTCGCGTGCCCCATTCCTCGCGAGACAAGAAACCGCCCCCTTTGCCGTCGTCCGCTGCGCTCCCGCCTGTTTCCCAGGTGCAACAGCTGTCTATGCCGGAGCCTGTTTCTGGCCATGGAAAGGCGCGCCACGGTGGCGGCCTCAGCGAATAAAACAGGAGATCTGAATCATGACCTCACCCTTCATCAATCCGCACCCGATCACGACGACTGTCAGCGGGCTCACCGTGCCCCTGTCGCTCACGTACGACGAGTGGTGCGCGACCTACGTCCCGCTCAAGAATTCGCTGTGCGAAAATGCGCCCTTTGACGGAACCATGTTTGAGACCTTCGGTGACGAGATGGCTTTCGTCAGGCAGCAGCCGTGCAACCGCATCTGGACCCTGGTCCAGGGGGACGACGGAGACCTCTATGTGATCAGCGGTTACCACTTCGTCAACCGCCTCGGCTACTTCGTGACCGACCGCCCATTGCCGGAAAACGAGTCCGTAGAAATCGCCGTCGATTAGGCTCGACTACTCGCCCCTTCCGTTTATCCGGAAGGGCATTTTCTGTGCGGGGCTTACTCCTCTTTGTCCGCGCTGGCCCGCTGGCCCGCACCGTCTATTTCAATCCAGGTGCGTACGCATTTTTCGGCTTTCTTGAGGGTGTCAGTCATTTCGGAGACCTTTCTCCTGACGCTTTTGGCGGCTGTTGAGCGTTATTGTGGCTTGCGGGGGTTTACTGGAGGGTGTTGTTTGTGTATGCTCTTTATTGTCCGTTGTAGCTGCCGCTCAGAGCCCTATTTGGCAGCGTTTCCCATAAGGCAGGGGGCAGCCTTTTGCTTCCCGCTGACTGCAAGATGTATTTTCGCATACGAAAACCCTTCGCCCTTCGGCTTGGGTTTTCTCGCGAAAAGAGCCTCTTGGCATTCGACCATCCCCTTTGCTGACGCTTGGGGAGGTCTCAAGCCCGGCTTTCATCTTGCGCCTGCGGGCGGGCCAGGGCACGCTGGAACCAGCGCCGATTGCGCGCTCAGAGCGCCCCGTTTGAACAATGAAGGGGTAGGCCTATGGCACGTCCTCGCAAGGCTCCTGAAGACCAGCGCACCCGTGTGCTCAGCGTGCGTCTTACCGCCGACGAATACGACCGCGTCGTGGCCATGGCGCGGGACGCGGGCATGCTGGCCGGGCCCTATGCCCGCACCACCATTCTGGACAGGCGACCACGCTCCAGGCCGGCCGCCAATCTGATGTTCCAGAAGCTCCTGTACGAGCTTCAATCCATCGCCACCAACTTCAAGCAGCTGGCCGACGCCACTGGCGACGAGCGGCACCTGAAACGGGCCCGTCACGTGGGCGGCCACCTGGTGGAAATCCTCATCGGCCGGGACGACCTCACCGAGCTCATCGAGCAGCAGTTTGAGTCCGTCAACGCCGCCGGCCATCTCATCAACCGGCTGGCTCACTCGGCCAATGCCGGCAAGAGAGTCGATGGGGAAAAATGGCGCCAGGCCATCAGCACCCTGAAAGAAGCTCTGGCGCCGCTGGAGCGGGCTGCCGAACAGCCGCCGGCGGGGCGGGGCTAGGAGGGCGCCGTGCGGTTCAAGATCCCCGCCAAGCAGCCTGCCGCCTTCAAGTCGTCCGCCCTGTATCTGGCCGGCCGAACCAAGGGGCTGTCCACCGATCGGGTGGACTGGATGGAAGCCCGGAATCTGGAGACCGATGATCCGCAGGCCGCGGCCGCCGTCATGGACGCCACGGCCGCCCAGAACGTGCGCTGCAAAAAGCCGGTCTACCACTTCGTGCTGTCCTTCGACCCGAAGGACGCGAAGCGGGGCAAAGTGCCGCCGGAAGTGATGCGGGAAATCGCCGACGAGGCTGTCGATCGGCTCGGGCTGAAAGAGCAGCAGATGCTCATCTACGCCCACAAGGACACCGAGCACACCCA
>Ga0102928_1000188_pt1 | contig 36857 bp, 34 predicted proteins | sample SalPonR1_B_D1_MG_FD_78504 | JGI IMG/M metagenome (GOLD analysis project Ga0102928, IMG submission 78504) | Salt pond soil microbial communities from South San Francisco under conditions of wetland restoration - Salt Pond MetaG R1_B_D1_MG | ecosystem: Environmental > Aquatic > Marine > Intertidal...
CCCTTATACCTACGACTCCATTCCCGGTCAGCGCGCGACCTTCACCGCGAACCTCGAATGGACCGGACCGAAACCGGCGTTCGACCGGATCGACGCGAACGTCATCACCGAGGTCAAGGCTGCCGAACTGGCCTTCGAGGCGGGCGAACTGGATTGCACCGAGGTGGGGGCGGATACGCTTGCTCGCTATAGCGCGAACATGCCGGCGAACACCGCGATCACCGTCGCCGGCGAATTGCAGTACATGTGGATGGGGATGAACACCGAGCATCCCAAGCTGCAGGACATTCGCGTGCGTCGCGCGATTCAGCACGCCGTCGATGTCGACTCGATCCTTCTGGGCGCCTACTCTGGCACGACTTCGAAATCAGCCGGCATCATCTGTCCGGGCCTCATTGGGCACCGCGAGAGCACTGACGCCTACAGCTACGACCCCGCTGCAGCGCGCGCCCTGCTGGAAGAAGCCGGCGTTGCGGGGCTGGAGCTTACCCTGCGCACCCTCAACAATCAGGAGCGGCTGCTGGCGGCGCAGATAATCCAGGCAAACCTCGGCGAGATCGGTGTCTCCGTCACCGTCCTGCCGATGGACAGCGGCCCGTTCTGGGACATGGGGCAGGAATCCAAGGGCGACACCTGGCAAGAGCTGGAGCTCTGGCTGATGCGCTTCGGGACCACGCCGGATCCTTACGAGGCAACGTCGTGGTTCGTGTCCGAGCAGGTCGGCGTCTGGAACTGGGAGCGTTGGACCTCGGAGGAATATGACCGCCTCTACGAGGCCGGCATTGCCGAAACCGATCCCGCCGCGCGCGCCGTGATCTACCGCCGGATGCAGGAGGTCATGGACGAGACCGGCGCCTATGTCTGGATCAACCACGAACCGGAAGCCTTCGTGCACACGACGAACGTTGCCGTGAACGCCGCACCTTCCGGCGAGTTGAACTACCGCCGTTTCGGCGTGACCTGACCTTCGCTGCCCGCCCGGCCACAGCCGGGCGGGCCACCCCAAAGGGGGGAGCCAATGCTCGCCTACCTGATCAAGCGTCTCGGTCTGGCCCTCGCCGTCATCTGCACGGTGGTCCTGGTGCTGTTTTCGCTTCTTTACCTGATCCCGGGCGACCCCGCGACAATCGCGCTGGGCCCCCGCGCCACCCCCGAGGCGATCGCCCGTTACGCCGAGCGGATGCATCTCGACGAGCCGATCTGGCGCCAGTTCCTTATCTACATCGGCAACGCCTTTACCGGGGATCTGGGGGTCGACATCTTCTCCGAGCGCCCGGTCACGGCGATCATTCTCGACCGGCTGGGCTTCACCCTGGCGCTGGTCTGTGCCGCGATGGGCTGGGCGATGCTGATCGGCATCCCGCTGGGCTGTCTTTCCGCCGTGATGCCCAACACCGCTGTGGACCGGATCACCGGCGTCCTGTCGGTCTCAACGATCGCGATCCCTTCGTTTCTGGTCTCGATCTGGGCGCTTCTGATCTTCGCGGTAGAATTGCGCTGGCTGCCTGCCATTGGCGCGGGCGAGCCGGGTGAAACGCTCGATCAGCTCTCGCACCTGGTCCTGCCCGCCTTCGCGGTGGGCCTCAGCTGGGTCGGTTACCTTGCGCGTATGGTGCGCGCCTCGATGCTGGAGGTCATGGGTGAAACCTACATCCGTTCCGCCCGCGCCTTCGGGCTGCGGCCCCGAAAGGTTGTCTTCGGCTACGCGCTCCGCGTCGCGATCCTGCCCACGATCACGTTGATCGGGATGGGGTTCGGCGGGCTGATCTCCTCGACCGTGTTCGCCGAGATCATCTTCGCACGTCCCGGCATCGGCAAGCTCATCTTCGACTCCGTGATGGCACGGAACTTCCCCGTCGTGCAGGGCGGCGTCATCGTCGCAACGACCCTCTACATCCTGGTCGTCCTGATCTCCGACATCCTCATAGCCTGGTTCGATCCCCGTGTCCGTGAATCGCTTTGAAACCCAGACCGGCCAGCCCGGCATAGACGCATCCGGCCTGCCAGAGCACCTGAGCGAGGACGAGGTCCGCGAGTCCGCCGCGCGCGAGCGGCGCGAGAAGCTGCGGATGTTCCTGACCAACTGGCAGGGGGTGACCGGCCTGATCCTTGTGACGCTGTTCTTCGCCTCGGCGATATTCGCGCCGTGGATCGCGCCCTACGATCCGAACGCGCTCGACATTCCCTCGCGGCTTGTGGACCCGAGCCTCGAACACCTTGCCGGCACCGACCAGCTGGGCCGCGACACGTTCTCCCGCATCCTTTACGGCGGGCGCGTGGCGCTGAAGATCGCGGCAATCGGCGTATCGGTGGCGCTGGTCAGCGGCCTGATCCTCGGGATGATCGCGGGGTTCGGCCCGCGCTGGCTCGACAACCTGTTGCTTCTGGTCTTCGACACCGTCCGCGCCTTCCCGACCATCGTTCTGGCGCTGGCGACCGTGGCGCTGACCGGGCCGAGCCTCGAACTGGTACTCGCCATCGTGATCATCACGTCGATCCCGCAATATGCGAGGGTCACGCGGACGGCGACACTGTCGCTCAAGAACACGGATTTCATCCTCGCGGAACGATCGCTGGGGGCCGGCATGCCCCGCATGCTCTGGCATCACGTCATGCCGAACGTGATCGGCCCGCTGATGATCCTCGCCGCGATGGAAGTGCCGGTGGTCGTCACCGTCGAGGCGGGGTTGAGCTTTCTCGGCCTCGGCGTGCTGCCGCCCACGGCGAGTTGGGGCACGATCCTGAACGAGGGTTACCTCGTGATCCGGGATACGCCCTGGATGGTCGTGGCGGGAGGGGTCCCGCTGATCCTGACGACGCTGGGCTTTACCTTTCTTGGCGAGGCGCTGCGCGATATCTTCGATCCACGGATGGGGAAAGGGCGCTGACATGGCCAGGGACATGACGACACCGCCCGAGACGCTCCTCGACATCCGCGGCCTTTCGGTCGACTTCCGTACGCCGCGTGGCCGCGTGAGAGCGCTCCGTGACGTGAGTTTTCCAATCAGGAAAGGCCGGATCATCGGCGTCGTGGGCGAGAGCGGGTCGGGCAAGTCCACGGTTCTCTGGTCGATCCTCGGACTTCTGGCCAAGAACGCCGAGGTCACGGATGGCGAGGTCCTTTTCGCCGGCCGTGATCTGCTCCATGTGAACGAGCCCCAACTCCGCGCGCTCCGCGGTGAGGATATATCGGTCGTCTTCCAGGACCCGATGACGAGCCAGATCCCCGTCCTGACCTATGCAACACAGATGCGCGACATCCTCTATCGGCGGCGCGGCATGTCCGAGGAGGCGAAGCGAAGACGCGCCATAGACATGCTGTCCCGGGTCGGCATTCCCGACCCGGACCGGCGTGTCGACCAGTATCCGCATCATTTCTCGGGCGGCATGCGCCAGCGCGCGGGGATCGCGATGGCGCTGCTGACCGAGCCGCAACTTCTGCTGGCCGACGAACCGACGACGGCGCTCGACGTCACGATGGAGGCGCAGATCATCCACCTCCTGCAGGAGTTGCAGCGCGAGTTCGATGCGACCGTCGTCCTGGTCTCGCATAATCTCGGGCTGATCGCGGAACTCTGCGACGATGTCGTGGTGATGTATGCGGGCGAAGTGGTGGAGACGGGCGACGTCCACGACATCTTTCACGCGCCGCAGCACCCGTATACACGGGCGCTTCTGGAATGCGACCCGGCGCGGATCGACGAGGTGACCGGCAAGCTGCCCGTCATCCCCGGCGACATCCCCGACCTGACGCGCCTGCGCCCCGGCTGCATCTACGCGCCGCGCTGCCAGCGCGCCTTCCCGGCCTGTCACGTCGAGGCTCCGCCCGATTTCCCAACGGGCAGGGCGGATGGCGTGGCGCGTTGTTACCTGCTGGGCGGGCAATACCACGACCCGGACTGGCCACCGCCCCTGGACCGGTTCACGGTGGAGCGCGGAACGGCACCGGCTCGACCGCGTATAGAGGCGCCGAGCCGGTTGCTGGAAGTCGAGAAGCTCAACGTGCAATTCCAGACGGTCGGCGCGATACAGGCGCGCCTGAAGGGGATCACCCAGCGCCATGTCGACGCCGTGCTCGACGTCGATCTCGACGTTCGGCATGGCGAGACGGTCGGACTTGTCGGCGAAAGCGGCTCGGGCAAGACGACGCTCGGGCGCGCGGTGGTCAACCTCGTCCCGTCGCAGTCGGGCAGCATCCGCTTCGAAGGGCAGGAGATCGCCCGCATGCCCGAAGCGCGCTTCAAGCCTCTGCGGCGCGACATGGCGATGATGTTTCAGGACCCTGTGGGCTCGCTCAGCCCACGCAAATCGATCCGCGCCCTTATCGTGGAGCCGCTTCAGATCCACGGGAAGACAGGCGTCAATCTGGACGCCGAGGCGGAGCGGCTGGCAGCAATGGTCCGACTGCCGAAGGCGTTTCTCTCGCGCTACCCGCATGAACTGTCCGGCGGCCAGGCGCGTCGCGTGGGCGTCGCGCGCGCGCTGGCCCTCAACCCCAAGCTCATCATCGCCGACGAGCCGACCGCGGGGCTAGACGTTTCCGTGCAGGGGGAGATCCTGAACCTCATGGCCGACCTGCAGGCCGAGCACGGGCTGAGCTATCTTATCATTACCCACAATCTGCCGGTGGTGCGCCACATCGCCGACCGGCTTGCGATCATGTATCTCGGCCGCATCGTCGAGCAAGGCGTGACGGAGGAGGTCTTCGCCGCGCCCCGACACCCCTACACGCGGGCGCTTGTCGAAGGGGTTCCGCGACCGGACCCGGACCGCCGCCGTACCCATGTCTCGATCTCGGGCGAGGTGCCGAGCCTGCTGAGTCGGCCGAAAGGCTGCGATTTCGTCACGCGCTGCCCCTTGGCCACCCAGCGCTGCCGTACCGAGAAGCCGCCGCAGGAGACGGCGGACGACGGGCGCCAGTTTGCCTGTTTCCACCCGCTCGACTGACTGCCGTCACCATCACTCTCGATTCCGCCTGTAGCCATTTCAAGACGCCCGAGGTCCCGCAGCGAATAACCGTGACGGTCGTCCACTGCATTGTTCACCAACGTCGGCATGCTGGTTCCTCGCCGTCATCAGTCGCCGCCGCGGTGGCCTGCCGGCCGTGTCCTGCGAGACCCCGCAGGCGGACAACCTGCTGCAGGTCGCGTTGAACGAGAAACACTCTGGCATCGAGGGCCGGTTCGAGGAGCGGCGGAAACCTGGAAGAGCGATGATCAAGCCATGGCAGCCGGAATGCGGTCCACTGCGATAATCGGGTGGGTGTTTGGGTGGCATGAATGGGCGCGAAGTCGTTAATGCCCTATTTTGTTATGTATTTTTGAAGAGTGGTGCCGCTGAAGGGACTCGAACCCCCGACCCCATCATTACGAATGACGTGCTCTACCAGCTGAGCTACAGCGGCGTTCCGGCCCGCATCGGGCCGATACTCTTCTCCGGTGTCGTGCGTGCCGGGGCACACATATGGGCCGACACCACATGCCGATCCCGATTTACGCGCCGTTTCCAGCTATACGTCAACACCGGCGGCCCATTTAGCGGACCCGCGCGATCTCGGCAACTGGGAAACGACGCCTTTTTCGACCTTATCGGGTGGCCTCCGCCGGCGCGCGGTCCTCCCCGTTCCCGGTGGAGTCCTGCGGTGCCGGTTCCTCGGCCGCGTCCTGCGAAACCGGGGCGGGCTCCACCTCAACCGTGTCGGCGTCCTCGACGACCTCTTCGCTCTTGTCTTCGAGGGCGCCGACGATCAGCGGCAGCATCTGCGCCGGACCCGCCAGTGCGGCCTCGGATTGCGGCGCCTCTTGCCAGCTCAGCGTGTCGAAGCTCTCGCAATTGGCGCAGATGGGGCGCCATTCGGCATGGACATGTCCGCATTTGCCGCAGGTCCATTGCGGCCCGCGCGAGGCCGTCACGGCGCGGGCCAGCCAGGCTCGCACGACGCGGTCTTCCGAGCCTTCACCCCGCTCGATGGCGGCCATGAGCGTCAGTGAGCGCGCCGAGGGGTGCGTCTCGGCCAGATCGCCGAGCGCGCGGCGTGCGGCCGGGAAATCCTCCCGCGCGATCTGAAGCTCGGCCTCCAGCAGCTTGGTCTCCGGGTTGCCAGAATGCATGGCCAGCAGCGGCCGGAACCGCTTCAGGCGTTCATTGGGCGTCTCGTTCGGCGCGATCTCGGCGAAAGCCGCCGCGAGGTCGGGATGCGGCTCCGTGGACCAGGCGGATTTCAGAATCTTGGTGGCGACGCGAGGCTTCTTCTCCGCGATCGCCAGCCGCGCGGCCATGGCAGCGGCCGGGACGAGGGAGGGCGCGAGCCTGTTGGCCTCGTTCGCATCCCGCGTGGCAACGGCGATCTTGCCTTCGGCCATCGCGTCGCGCGCATGGGCCAGCGCCAGAACCGCGTCCCGCCGCTTGTGCAGGTCGCGCGGCACGTTGCCGGCCTTCAGCGCCTTGGCCAGCGTCGCGCGCGCACCGGCCCAGTCCTCGTGGCGCGCCTGAAGCTGCAGGAGCGTCGTCTGCACCTCCTCGTTCTTCGGCCGCAATGTCAGCGCCTTTTCGGCGAGCTTCATCGCCGTGTCGGTGTCGCCCGCGTCGAGCTTCTGTTTCATCAGGCCGCGCACGCCGACGAAGCGGGTCCGGTCATCAGCCACCAGCGCCTTGTAGGTCTTGGCTGCGAGCGCGGGATCGCCCGCCATCTCGGCGCCTTGCGCCAGCACCAGCTTGGTCAGTTCCGGACGCTGGAGGTATTTCTCGGCCCGTTCGGCCTTGCGGATCGCCAGTCGGCCTTCGCCCGCCGCCAGCGCCATCATGCCCTCGGCCAGCGCCTCGAACCCCTTGCGTTCCGCGCGGCGGTTGAAATAGCGGCTGATGGCCGTCTCGTCGCCGTTGAGAAACCTCAGCGTGGCGACGATCAGGCCGACCGCCCTGAACAGCAGCCAGACCGACAGAAGAAGCACAAGCGCCAGAACGATCGCGACAAGCGGCGTGAGCGTGAATTCGCGCCCGGCGACGGTCAGCAGCGCGACCTCGTTCATTTCGGTCAGGTAGCCCACGCCGAACGCGAGGCCCGCGACGATGGCGATGAAGATCAGCACTTTGAGCAAGGACCAGAGCATGATGCCGTCTCCCCCTTAATTCGCGCCCGCGACGGCATCCGTCACGGTATCAAGCGCCGCGACGACGGCGGCTCTCGCTTCGGCATCGGCGATCCAGCCGGCCATTTCGTTCCGCGCGCCCTCGGGCAGCGCCGAGATCTCGGCAAGCGCGGTCTCGAGGTCGCCTGCGGACACCGCCGCCTGCGCCCGCGACAGCACCGCATCGGGATCGTCGCCTTCGCGGGGCGCCACGGCCCGTCCGCCGATCTGTCCCTGCACGAAGGCGGTGAACCTGTCGACGGCGCCCTCGCCCGCTGTTTCCCTCAGGGCCACGGGAAGTGCTGTGCGCGCTGTGGCCGGGAAGGCATCCTGAAGCGATTCCAGGCTGGGCACGCCGCTATCGGCGGCGGAACTCAGCGCCTCGGGGATGTCGGTAACCTCGGCCACGGCGGCCAATGACTCGGCGAAGGGCTCGCCCCGCGTCACGGCGAGGCGAAGCTCGTTGAGCGCGGCCTCGGCCTCGGCGGCGGCCATGGCGGCTTGCGCTTCCGCCTCGGCCTCGGCGATGGCCTCCTCTGCAGCGCGCCGGGCCTCCTCGGCCTCGGCGGCGAGGCGCGCGGCCTCTTCCTCCTGCGCGCGCATCTGGTCTTCCATGGCGGCGACGGCCTCGGCGGCCTCTGCCGCGTCGGCGGCGACATCACCGGTGAAGACGGGGCGTTCTTCCAGAGTCGCGACGCGGTCGGTCAGCGTGCCGATCGCGCCAGCGGTCTCGTCGATGCGGGCGCTCAGCGCGGCGATCTCGTCGGTCACCGGGGTCAGATCGACGCTCGGCGGCTCAGCCGCGCCGAGATCCACCACCTGTTCCTGCAGAGCGGCCAGAACTTCGGACTGCTGGGCCAGCGCGGCCTCTATCTCCGCCGTGTCCGACTGTCCGGTGCCCGGCAGCAGACCCGACATGCTGGCGAAATAGCCGATGCCGGCGGCAATGACACCGCCGATCACGAGCGGAACGAAGCCCGGGCCCCGCTTTTCGACGACGGTCTGCGGTGGGGTCTGTTCGGCGGGCGGAGGCGTTTCCTCGACCGTGGCTTCGATCGTCTCGTCCCGGGTCTCGTCCTGCGTTTCTGCCGTTTCGGCGGTGTCGGTCCCGTTCGGGGCTACGTCCTCAGACCTGGCATTGGCGCTTTCGTCGGCGGACTCCCCGGCCTCGATCCGCGCGTCGGCGTCAGCACCCGCCTCGGTGGTGTCCTCGGCCTCCCCGTCCGTGGTGTCCTTTGCATCGTCTTCAGACGTGTCTTCCGGTCCAGGCTCGTCTTCCGGCCCGGACGTGTCCTCTTGCGGCGTCTCGGCGCTGTCCGGTGCCTTGCCGCCCGTCCCGGGCGCGTCCGAGGCCTCCCCGGCGGTGCCGATCTCGGGATGCTCGGTTTCGGTCGACTCGGCCTCCACCGCTTCTTTGGTCACCGCATCCTGCGCCGATCCGGTTTCCTTGCCGGTTCCGCCCGCGCGTTTGGAGGATCGTCTCGCCACGCCACCGTCCCTTCATTTGTTTACAGACCCACGCGTCTACATACTTTGACACGTGGGCCGAGTCAGCCTTAGATAACGTGTCACGCTGCCGAAATCACCGCTAGGGGAAAATCCGTCGCGCGACCGCGTCGATCATCGACGGGCCGTCCGGGCGTTCACTGACATGCGTCTTCCCGGCCCATTCCGGCGGCAGCGCGGCCTTGACGGCGGCGCTCAGGGTGAAAACCGCGTCGTCCTGTTTCGGGTTCCACATGCCTTTGGCGGCCGTCGCGAAAAGCGTAGCGCTTCTTGGCGAAAACAGCGCAACAAAGAGCGGCGCGCGGTCCAAAGCCATTTCAAAGGCTGCGCCGGGCGGCACCTGCACCTGATCGTAGAGCACATGCGACGTCACAGGCAGGCCCGCATCGCGGAGGCGTGCGGCGACGTCCCCGCGCTGGTAGCGGCCCCGCAGATGCACCAGCGGGCCGGCCGGACGCTCCCTCAGCAGCATTGCGACCAGTTCATCGGCGCAGGCACCGGCGAGGATGGCGTCAAATCCGGCGGACCGTGCCGCCTCGGCGGTGCGGACGCCCACGCACCAGGCGCGCCGCCCGTCTCCTGCCCCGGCCAGAAGGGCGGCCTGCGACGAGGTGAAGATGACGCCCGTGTCATCCGTCAGCGGCGGTGGCGCATCCGCCGGCACGATTTCCATCAGCGGGGCGATCACGATATCCAACGGCAAATCGCGTTCGGCGATCTCATCGGCGAAGCGTTCCGACATGGCGCGCGGGCGCGTCAGAAGCAGGGTGGCCCGGGGCCGCGCGTCGTCATTGTCAGCCATCGGGCTGAGTGTTACCTGCCCCCTACGCGCCTGACAACGCATCGGACATGCCGCCTTGAGCAAAGACGTCCTCATCCTCGGCCTTGAAGCCAGTTGCGACGATACGGCGGCGGCGCTTTTGCGCGGACCGGAGGATGCCCCGGAGATCCTGTCGTCGGTGGTGATCGGACAGGCCGACCTGCACGCGCGCTACGGCGGCGTCGTGCCCGAGATCGCCGCCCGCGCCCATGCCGAACGGCTGGACCTCGTGGTCGAGAGGGCGCTGGAGGAGGCTGGGTGCGACCTTGGTCGCGTCGATGCGATCGCGGTCACGGCGGGCCCGGGCCTGATCGGTGGCGTGCTGTCGGGCGTGATGATGGCGAAGGGGTTGGCGATGGGCCTCGGCAAGCCGCTAATCGGCGTGAACCATCTTGCCGGTCATGCGCTGACGCCGCGGCTGACCGATGCGGTCGCGTTTCCCTATCTGCTGCTGCTCGTCTCCGGCGGGCATTGCCAGATCCTGCGCGTCGACGGCAGGGACGCCTTCGCGCGGCTCGGCGGAACCATCGACGACGCGCCCGGCGAGGCCTTCGACAAGGTCGCGCGGCTTCTTGGCCTGCCGCAACCGGGCGGCCCCTCGGTCGAGGCCGAGGCGCGGCGCGGCGATCCCGCGCGTTTCGGCTTTCCGCGTCCCCTGATCGACCGCCCCGGCGGCGATCTGTCCTTTTCCGGGCTCAAGACCGCGGTCTTGCGCGCCCGCGATCGCCTGACCGAGGATCAGGGCGGCCTCACCGAACAGGACCGTGCCGATATCTGCGCGGGCTTTCAGGCGGCTGTTGCGGATGTGCTGGCCGCCAAGGCCGCTGCCGTGCTGGACACGCAAATGGGCTTGACCGCGCTTGCCGTTGCTGGCGGCGTCGCGGCCAACGCCACCTTGCGCGGAAGACTGGAGAGAGTGGCGCACAACGCGGGGTTACCGCTTCTGGCGCCGCCTCTGGCGCTTTGCACCGACAACGCGGCGATGATCGCCTATGCGGGCCTCCTGTCCTTCGAGGCCGGCGAGATCAGCGACATGACGCTTTCCGCCAGGCCACGCTGGCCCCTCGACAGAATGGCCGCGCCGCTGATCGGGTCGGGCCGGAAAGGCGCCAAGGCATGACGCGGCTGGCGATCTACGGGGCGGGGGCCTTCGGCGCGGCGCTTGCCGTGGCCTATGCGACGGCGGGCCGTCACGTGACGCTCTGGGCGCGTTCGGGCGCGGCCGAGATGGCCGCGAGCCGCGAGGCCCCCCGTCTGCCCGGTACCCGCCTGCCCGAGGCGGTGCGGGTCACGGCCGACCCGCGCATCGAAGCCGATATCGCGCTGATCGCGGTGCCGACGCAGTCGCTTGCCGCGATGCTCGAGTCCACCCGGCCGGACGCCCCCTGCCTCGTCTCCTGCGCCAAGGGGATCGACATGGAAACGGGGCTCGGCCCCACGGCGCTGATCCGCCGCCATGCGCCGCAGAGACGGGTCGCCCAACTCACCGGCCCGAGCTTTGCCGTGGATATCGCGGCGGGCCTGCCCACGGCCCTGACGCTGGCCTGCGCGGAGGACGGCACCGGGGCCATGTTGCAGGAGGTCCTGTCGACGCCGGGCCTGCGGCTTTACCGCACGACCGATGTGATCGGGGCGGAACTGGGCGGCGCGCTGAAGAACGTCGTGGCGATCGCCGCGGGTGCTGCCATCGGCGCGGGGCTGGGCGACTCGGCGCGGGCGGCGATCATCGCCCGCGGTTTCGCCGAGATGCGCCGGGTGGCCTCGGCGCGCGGCGCGCAGGCGGAAACCCTGACGGGGCTGTCGGGGCTCGGGGACCTCGTGCTTACCTGCGCGTCGGAGAAATCGCGCAACTTCCGATATGGCGTGGCGCTTGCGACGGGGGCGGAGGTCGATCCGGGGATGACGGTCGAGGGCGTGCACACCGCGCGGCGCATCGCCGCCGACCCGACGCTGGAGACGCCGATCACCGACATGGTGGCGGCGCTGGCCGACGGGAGGCTCGACTTTGCCGCCGCGCTCGATACCCTTCTGGCGCGGCCCCTCAAACCGGAGTGACCCCGATGCATTACTGGCTGTTCAAATCCGAACCCTCCACCTGGTCCTGGGACCAGCAGGTGGCCAGGGGCGATACGGGCGAGGAATGGGATGGGGTCCGCAATTACCAGGCGCGGAATTTCATGCGCGAGATGGAGGTGGGCGACCTGGGGTTCTTCTACCACTCGCAATCCGAAAAGGCCGTCGTGGGTATCGTCGAAGTGATCGCCGAGGCGCATCCGGATTCCACCACGGATGACGACCGATGGGAGTGCGTCGACATCAAGGCCGTGGAGCCGCTGCCGACCCCGGTGACCCTCGACCAGATCAAGGCGCGGGAGGATTTGGCCGAGATGGTGCTGGTGAAGAACTCCCGCCTGTCGGTGCAGCCTGTGACCGAGGCCGAGTGGCGTATCGTGCGCGACATGGGCGGTCTGTAGGTTTCCGGAAAAAAGGAGGGCCCCGCGGGGCAGGACCCTCCATCACCCACACGCATACTGGCACTCGCGCGTGTTCGAATGTCGGGCCCGCCGTCCTGGCCGGGCGTGGGCATATGATTACCGGTTGGAGGGCGCCCATGCAAAGGCGAAGCGCAGGGGAATTGTCTCGAATGCGGGGAAGTGCCTGCCATTGAAGCGGAAAGGCCCGCCGGGGACGGCGGGCCTTTCGGGGTTGCGCGTCGCGCCTGCTCAGGCGTAGACGCTGTCCTTGCCGAAATGCTTGACGAGCATGTAGTAGACGACGGCGCGGTACTTGTTTCGCTCGGATTTGCCGTAGGTCTCGATCACGCTGTCGATCGCGCTGTCGAGCGCGGCCCCGTCGGCCAGGCCCAGCTTCTTCATCAGGAAGTTCTTCTTGACCGTCTCGATCTCGCCCGGCTGGCTGGCGGCGACCGTAGAGGCGTCGGCGTCATAGATCGCCGGGCCGCATCCGATCGTGACCTTCGTCAGAAGGTCCATGTCCGGTTCCATGCCGCATTTGCTGCGCAGGTCCTCGGCATATTGCGCGATCAACTCGTCACGTTTTCCCATCGTTCCACTATCTCCCCTTCGTTTGCCGGCCTTTGAAGGCGCAGCCGGTGGGGCGCAGGTTAACCGAGCGTGGCGTAAACGCGAAAGGCGAAGGATAATCCGACGGTGCAACGGTGTCGCGCCCGTGTCTTTTCGGTCAAAGGAAGCCAAGGCTCCGGTTTGCCGTGTCCCACCGGCCGGTCCCAACGGACTCGAATTTGCGTATGAAAAATAATGCTCTAAGGTCGCTGAAGCGGGACCACGCCGGATGTCCCGCCAGCGTCCGGCGCCAGCTCTTCGAAATCGAAATGATCCAGCCGCTCGGCGCGTTTGCCCGCGCGCGCACTTGCCGTCAGCAGCCCCGAGACATCGTCGCCCGCCTGCCGCAGATGCGTCTCGAGCTTGCCGGCGCGTTCTTCGATGATCTCCACGTCGCGATGCAGCAGCCTCAGCGCCTTCCGGATTTCGCCGGCCTGTTCGCGCATCCGCGCGTCCTTCATCACTGCGCGCATCGTGTTGAGCGTCGCCATGCAGGTGGTGGGCGACACGATCCAGACCCGCGCGTCGAAGCCCACGCGCACCACCTCGGGCAGACGCGCGTGAAGTTCCGCGTAGACGGCTTCTGACGGCAGGAACATCAGCGCCCCGTCGGCGGTTTCGCCGTCGAGGATGTAGCGCTCGGCAATGGCCTTGATATGAACCTTCACCGCCGCGCCCAGGTCACGGAGGGCGCGGGCCTGCGCCTCGGGGCCGTCGGCTTTCACCAGCGCCTCATAGGCCTCCAGCGGGAACTTGGCGTCGATCACGATGGGCCCGGGCGGGTGGGGCAGGTGGATCATGCAATCGGCGCGTTTGCCGTTCGAGAGCGTCGTCTGGAACGAATAGGCGTCCGCGGGCAGGGCCTTGGACACGATATCGTTGAGCTGGATTTCACCGAACGCGCCGCGCGTCTGCTTGTTCGACAGGATGTCCTGAAGCGACAGCACATCGCCCGAAAGCTTCTCGATCTTGGCCTGCGCGCGGTCGATCTGCTCCAGCTTCTGCTGAAGCTCTCCCAGCGAGCGGGCGGTGCGGGTCGAGGTGCCGTGCAACGTCTCGGACATGCCTTTCTGCACGTCCTCCAGCCGCCGCTCCATCGCCTCGAGCATCGAGGCCTGCGCGCGCGCCTGCATGTCGGAGACATGGCTGAGACCGCCGGCGAGGCGTTCCTGCCCCTGCCCAAGCCCCTGAACGGTCTGACCAAGCGCACCTAGATGCTGCGCCAGCGGTTCCATCGCGCGGGCGGAGCGGTTGGCGGCGCGCAGCGCCGAGATCGACAGGATGATCAGAAGCAGCAACACGGCCGCCGCGACCGCGCCCGCGATGACGGCCGGGTCGAAGAAGTCGAGGGTGATGCCGCCGATCTGGATCATGTGCGTCCGAACAGCCTTTCGATATCGGCGAGCTTCAGCTCCACGTAGGTGGGCCGCCCATGGTTGCATTGGCCGGAATGGGGCGTGGCCTCCATTTCGCGCAGAAGGGCGTTCATCTCCTCGGCGCTCATCCGGCGGCCCGAACGGACGGAGCCGTGGCAGGCCATCCGGCTGAGGATCGCGTCGAGCCGGGATTGCAGCGTGGTGGCGCTGCCTGCGTCGTCCAGCTCGTCGAGGATGTCGCGCAGGATCGCCTCGGCGTTGATGGTGCCGAGGATCGCCGGGGTTTCACGGATAGCGAGCGTTCCCGGGCCGAACGGCTCGATCAAGAGGCCCAGCGCCGCAAGCTCCCCGGCCATGTCCAGAAGCCGCTCGGCATCAGAGCCCAGCGTCACGATCTCGGGAATCAGCAGCGCCTGCCGCGCCACGCCTGTTTCCGCGCGCTGACGCTTTAGCCTCTCGTAAACCAGCCGCTCATGGGCTGCGTGCTGGTCGACGATGACGACGCCGGTCTCGGTCTGCGCGACGATGTAGTTCTCGTGCAGCTGCGCACGGGCGGCACCGAGGGGGTTTTGCGTCTGTGCGGGGTCCTCCTTGACCACGGCCTCCACGCGCGAGGATGGCGTCCCGGTTTCGGGCAGGGACCAGCCCGCCTGTTCCTCGTACAGGCCCGGCGCCTGCCAGCGTGCCGCCGAGGCGAGCGCGCCGGGCGAAGGACGGTCCATCTGGTAGACGCGCGGACCTGCCTCGGCCGAGAAGGCCCCGAGCGTCGCGCCTGCGACCGTGCTCGACGCGCGGTGCCCCGCTTCGGCCAGCGCGTGGCGCAGGCCCGATACGATCAGCCCCCGCGCGATGCCCGGTTCGCGGAAGCGCACTTCGGATTTCGCCGGGTGCACGTTCACGTCCACGCGTTCGGGCGGGCAGTCGATGAAAAGCGCCGCTGCCGGATGCCGGTCGCGGCTGAGGACATCCATGTAAGCCGCACGCAGCGCCCCCACGAGGAGCTTGTCGCGCACCGGCCTGCCGTTGACGAAGAGATATTGCGCCACGGCAGAGCCACGTGAATAGGTCGGCAGCGCGGCGTAACCGGTCAGGCGTATGCCCTCGCGCTCGGCTTCGATGGGCAGGGCGTTGTCGGCGAACTCGCGCCCCAGCACCGTGGCCAGCCGCGTGTGCAGCGCCTCGAAAAGCTCCCCCTGCGCCGCCTCGGCGCGGAAGACCACGCGATCGGCCTCCGCCTCCTTCAGGGTGAAGCCGACGCCCGGTTCGGCCATGGCGAGGCGTTTGATCACATCGGTGATCGCCTGCATCTCGGCCCGGTCGGAGCGGAGGAATTTCAGCCGCGCGGGTGTGGCGTGGAAGAGGTCGCGCAGCTCCACCACCGTGCCACGGGTCAGCGCGGCGGGCCTGACCGGCCCCATCGCGCCGCCGGATACTTCGAGGCGGTGTGCGGGCGCGCCCTCCGCGCGGCTGGTGATCGTCAGGCGGCCCACGGCGCCCAGCGACGGCAGCGCCTCGCCCCGGAAGCCGAAGCTGGTGATGTTCAGCAGGTCGGTGCCGTCGATCTTCGACGTGGCATGGCGCGACAGCGCGAGCGGCAGGTCGTCTGGCCCCATGCCGCAGCCGTCATCGGTCACGCGGACCAGGGTCTTGCCGCCCTGCGCCACCTCGATCGTGATGCGAGACGCGCCTGCGTCGAGCGCGTTTTCCACCAGTTCCTTCACGGCGCTCGCGGGCCGTTCCACCACCTCTCCGGCCGCGATCCGATTGATCGCGGCATCGTCGAGCTGTCGGATCACAGGGCGGGCGGTGGCCTCGGATGGGTGTATGTTGGGGTCGCCAAGGGGCATGCCACGATACCTAGCATGCCCTGCCCAGATTCGGAAAGGTCGGTCCCGTCACTGGGCCTAGTTCGACGGCTCCAGCCCCTCGGGGCGGCCAACCACCACGAAATGAAGGTTTTCGGGCTGCAGGAGGCGCCCGGCGACGCGGCGCACGTCCTCGGCGGTCACCGCGTCCACGCGGTCGTTGCGCGTCGCGATGTAGTCGACCGGCATGCCATCGGCCTGCATCCCCGCAAGAATGCCAGCGATCCGGCCATTTCCGTCGAAGCGCAGCGGGTAGGCGCCGGTGAGATAGCGCTGTGCGGCCTCCAGCTCCTCATCGGTCACGCCGTTTTCGGCAAGGTCCGTCCACTCGGCACGGATCACCTCGATCGCCTCGGCCACGAGATCGTTGGACGACGAAAACCGCCCGCCAAGCGTCTGCCCGTATTCGGACAGGCCGAGGAAGGAATAGACGCCATAAGTCAGGCCGCGTTCCACCCGAACCTCCTGCATCAGGCGGGAGCGGAAACCGCCGCCGCCAAGGATCTGGTTCAACACGAAGGCCGGAAAGAAATCCGGATCGTCGCGGGCGATGCCCTCATGTCCGAAAAGAGCAACGGATTGCGGTGAGGGAAACTCGACAACCGTGGTGCCCGGAGGCAGCTGGTAGTCCGCCATCCCGGGCATCGGCGCGCCGGTTTCGGGTAGATCGCCGAGGATACGGTCGACGAGCAACCCCAGTTCCTCTGCCGTGATGTCGCCCGCTGCCCCGACGATCACGCGGTCGCGGGCCAGCACGGCGCGGTGGGCCTCCGCGAGGTCGTCGCGGGTGAGCGCCCCGACGCTCTCGCGCGTGCCCTCCAGCGGGCTGCCGTAAGGATGCTCGCCCCAGGTCAGCGCGTTGAAGGTCTGGCTCGCGATCTCGTCGGGATCGCGTGCGTCGCCGTCGATGATCGACAGGACCTGCCCGCGCACACGCTCCACCGCGTCCTCGTCAAAGCGCGGCGCGACCAGGGCCGCGCGCAGAAGGTCGGCGGCCTCGTCCCGGTTTTCGGTCAGCATGCGCGCCGAGACGGTCAGCGCGTCGCGGTAGACGTCGAAAGCGAAGCTCGCGGCCAACCCCTCGACCGCTTCGGCGAAGGCGCGGGCGTCCATGTCCCCCGCGCCCTCCTCGAGCAGCCCGGTCATCAGGTGGATTGCGCCGCGCTTGCCGGGCGCGTCGAGCGAGGCGCCGCCGTTGAACCAGACGTCGATGGCGACGAAGGGGATGGAGTCATCCTTCACGAGCCAAGCCTGGATGCCGCCGGGCGAGGTCACTTCCTGGATGTCGATGGCCCGCGCGATGCCGGGCAGCAGGAGGACAGCGGCCGTGACCAGTCCAAGGATGCGGGGGATCATTGCGTCACCTCTTCTGCGGCGGACTCCGGGGCAGGCTGCACAAGGTAACCCGTGACCGAGCTTGTTTCGGTGAAGAGGCGGCGTGCTTCCGCCATCACCTCGTCGACGGTGACGGCGGCCAGCACGTCGGGCCAAGCATCCACGTCCTCCACGGTCAGCCCGCTGGTCAGCGCCACGCCGTAGCTGCGGGCAAGGCCCTGCACGTTGTCTTCCTCGTAGATCTGCGCGGCCTCGATCTGGAACTTGATACGCTCGAACTGCGCCGGGTCGATGCCGTTCTCGAGGAAGTCGGCTATGGTGCGGTCGAGATCTGCCTCGGCCTCTTCCAGCGTGACGCCGGGGACCGGAACGTTCACGAGGTTGAAGCTGGAGGGATCGTAGCTTGTGCTGTCGTAGAACGCGGCGGAATAGAGCGCGCGTTCCCCTTCCACCTGCAGCTGCCGGGCAAGGACCGAGGTCTGGCCGGACCCGCCGAGGATTTCGGCCAGCATGGTCAGGGCGGCCGCGCGCCGCTGGTCGCCGGGCTCCCGCGCGGGCGCAAGGTAGGTGCGTGCAACATAAGGGTTGGCCACGCGCTCATCCTCGTAGATGACGCGACGCTCCGCGATCTGCGGCGGCTCCTGCGGGCGGGCGCGGGCGGTGACGTCGGGATTGGCGGGGATCGGGCCGTAATGTTCCTCGGCCAGGCTGCGCACCTCGTCCGGGGTGACGTCGCCGGCGACGATCAGGACGGCATTGTTGGGCCAGTAATGCGCATCGTAGAAGGCGATCAGCGCCGCACGGTCGAGTTCTTCCATCTCGTGACGCCAGCCGATGATCGGGATGCCATAGGGGTGATTGTGGAACAGCGTCGCGCGCATCTGTTCGTTGAAAAGACCGCCGGCCGACGAATCGACCCGCTCGGAGCGTTCCTCCAGAATGACGGAGCGTTCGGTCACCACCTCCTCGTCGGCGAAGCGCAGATCGCGCATGCGGTCGGCCTCCATCTCCATCAGCAGGTCGAGGCGGTCCGCGGCCACGCGCTGGATGTAGCCGGTGTAGTCCCACGAGGTGAAGGCGTTGTCGCTGCCACCATTTGCCTCGACGATGCGCGAGAACTCTCCGCTTTCAAGCTCGTCCGTGCCCTTGAACATCAGGTGTTCGAGAAAATGGGCGACGCCCGATGCGCCGTGCGGTTCGTCTGCTGCGCCGGCACGGTACCAGACCATATGCACGACGGCGGGGCTGCGGTGATCCTCGATCACGACGACCTGCATGCCGTTGTCGAGGAAGAATTCCGTAACGTTCTCAGCCGCATGAGCCGCAGAAGCGAAGGCAAGGCTGAGTGTCGTGACGAGTGTCAGTACGATACGTTGCAACGATCGGGGCAGCATTCGGGCCCTCCGGGGGGTCAATGGGTCTGGAGCGACAGATATGCGGATGCGCGCCCGCATCAACATACCTGACGAAGCTGTGACGCGCGCCTTACTCGGCGGGCGGTGGTGCGGCGGGGGTCCGCACGCCCATTCGGCGCAGGCGTTCGAGTTCGGCGTAGCGGTCGAGCGCCTGCCGCCGGTAGGCCTCGAAATAGACATTGGTGCCGAACATGCGCTCGAGGATAAGGCCGTCGTTGCGGCGGCGGAAGTCCTCGTCCTCGGCGGCAAGGACCGGGCGGATATCGCTGCTCACGCCGAAACGGGTCGCGTAGCTCATCAGGTCGGTGCCGGCTCCCGCGGCGCGCGCCGCACTCCCTCCAAGGGCCGCGATGGCGTCGGCCTCGGGATCGGGATCGACGCGGTTTCGCGCGCCCGGTGTCGGGTCGGGCAGAGCGGCGAGGTTTTCCGGGATCTCGAGCGGTGCCGTCGGAAGGACGGCGAACTCGTCCGGGCCTTCTTCCGTGTTGCGCAGGTTCATCAGTTGCGGCGTTCCCGAGGAACACGCGACAAGTGTCAGCATGGTTGCGCCCAGAAGCGCGGATGATGTCAGTCGCGGCATGCGCCCCTCCTTTGCGGTGCTCCGTCTAACCCATCGCGCGGGCTTCGTCACGACTCGTTCTTCGGGGCGTCGGCAAAGAACAGCAGACCGAGTGCGCCCGCGACGATCCCGATATCCGCAACGTTGAAGGTGAACGGGTTCACGATCCCGCAGCAGGACATGTTGAGGAAATCGACGACGGCCCCCACCAGCACCCGGTCGAGCGCGTTGGCCAGAGCCCCGCCGATCACCGCGCCTGCCGAGATCAGCGCGATGGGCCGCGTCAGGCCCGTGCGCGCCCACCAGATCAGCCACGCCGAGATGGCGAGCGCGATCGCCACCAGAACCCAGCGCGTCACCTCAGGCCCGCCCGAGAAGAGCCCGAAATTGATGCCGGTGTTGTAACCCAGCCGGAACACGAGAAATGGCGGAAACACCTCGATCACGCCGCGTTCCAGCAGGCCCGCCCAGTGCAGGACGGCCAGCTTGCTGAGCTGATCGGCGAGAAACCACAGGACCGCCGAGATGGTGAGAAACCGCATTCGCCCGTCCCTAGTGCCGGAAATGGCGCATGCCGGTGAAGATCATGGCAAGCCCGGCCTCGTCGGCGGCCGCGATGACCTCCTCGTCACGCATGGACCCGCCGGGCTGGATCACCGCGGTGGCACCCGCCTCGGCCGCCGCCATCAGGCCGTCGGCGAAGGGAAAGAACGCGTCCGAGGCCAGCACCGCGCCCTTGGCGGGGCTTTCGGGCAAGCCCAGCGCCTCGGCCATGTCCTGCGCCTTGCGGGCGGCGATGCGGCTGGAGTCCACCCGGCTCATCTGGCCCGCGCCGATGCCGACGGTGGCGCCGTCACGGGCGTAGACGATCGCGTTCGACTTCACGTGCTTGGCCACCGTCCAGGCGAAGATCATGTCAGCCATCTCGCGGGCCGAGGGGTGGCGGCGCGTGACGGCGCGCAGCTTTTCCTCCTCGATGCGGCCGACATCCTTGTCCTGCACCAGCATCCCGCCCGACACCTGCCGGTAGGTCAGCGCGGGCGCCGTGGGCAAGGGGATGCCGGCCGTGGTCAGAAGGCGCAGGTTCTTCTTCTTCGCGAAGACCGCCTTGGCGCCCTCGGTCGCGTCCGGGGCAATGACGACCTCGGTGAAGATCTCGGCGATGCGTTCGGCGGTGTCGGCGTCGAGCGTCTGGTTCAGCGCGACGATCCCCCCGAAGGCCGAGGTGCGGTCGCAGTCGAAGGCCTTGCCGTAGGCCTCGACCAGCGTATCGCCGCGCGCCACACCGCAGGGGTTGGCGTGCTTGATGATCGCGCAGACCGGACCGTCGTCGGGGTGGAACTCCGCCACCAGTTCGAAGGCCGCGTCGGTGTCGTTGATGTTGTTGTAGCTCAGTTCCTTGCCCTGATGCTGGGTGGCCGTGGCGACGCCGGGCCGTGCGCTGCCGTCGAGGTAGAAGGCCGCCGACTGGTGCGGGTTCTCGCCGTAGCGGAGCGGCGTGGCGAGGGTTCCGGCAAAGGCGCGGCGGCGGGGCGTGGCCTCGCCGGTGGCCTTTGCCAGCCACGTGGACACGGCCGCGTCATAGGCCGCGGTGCGCGCATAGGCGGTCAGCGCGAGCGCCTGACGCAACTCGTAGGGGGTTTCGCCGTCATGGGCGTCGAGCGCGTCGACGATCTTGCCGTAATCCTCCGGATCGACCACCACGGCCACGTGGGCGTGGTTCTTGGCCGCCGCCCGGATCATCGCGGGCCCGCCGATGTCGATATTCTCGATCGCCGTGTCGTAATCCGCGCCACCCGCCACCGTGTCCTCGAACGGGTAGAGATTGACCACCAGAAGATCGATGGCGCCGATGCCATGGGCCTCCATCGCGGCGACGTGATCAGGGTTGTCGCGCAGCGCCAGAAGCCCGCCATGCACCTTGGGGTGCAGCGTCTTGACCCGACCGTCCATCATTTCCGGGAAGCCCGTCACCTCGGCCACGTCGGTCACGGTCAGGCCGGCCTCGCGCAGCACGGCGGCCGTGCCGCCGGTCGACAGTATCTCGACCCCGCGCTCGGCGAGCGCGGTGGCGAAGGCGACGAGGCCGGTCTTGTCGGACACGGAAATCAGGGCACGGCGAAGCGGGGCTGTGGTCGGAGCGGCAGACATGGGCGTGCGGTCCTCTGGCGTGGCGGCGCCTGTTCCGGCGCGCGGGGGCGGTTCAGCGGGGCGAGCCGGAGCGCGCGACGGGCGGCAGCCTGTTTGCCGGCATGAAGGCGATCGGGCGCGACAGGCTCCAACCCAGAACCACCCCATAGCCTTTCATGCGGGCGGAAAGAACGATCTGTTTTGTCGCGCGGGGCGCAAGCCGGCGGCCGTCGAAATAGATTGAGGGCCTCAGCGACAGCTCCGCCGCGCAGGAATGGCGAAAGACCCACGTCTCGCCCGAGGGCAGGGCCAGCGACACCGCCGTTCCGCCAAGGTCGATGGAGGCGCGCACCTCCGGGTGCAGGTGGAAGCGGATCGCGTAGCGCAGCCCGGTGTCGTCGGGCAGGCGGCGATATGCGCCGTCCAGCAGTCCGCGGTCGGCGGACGTGAAGGCCGCCAGCGCATCCTCCCCGCGCAAAAGCGTTCCCCCATCCTCAAGTGTCAGGTTGCGCAGATGCGTCAGCCCGTGCGTGCGCCGCCAGCCGTCGTGGGACATCGTCACGCCATGCCCGGTCTCGGTCTCCTGTTCCTGCGCCAGCACCTCGACGGGGCCATCCACAAGCGGCGGGCGTTCGTCGCCGCGCTGCGAGGCGCCGGGCCCGAAACGGGCAGAGGCATAGCCCTCGATGCCGAGCGTGGAGTGGCTGTCGGTGGCCCGGCCCACCAGACGCCATTCGGGGTCGAAGCGCGTGCCCGAGCCGCAATTGACGATCAGCGGATCGTCGGCCGAGGTCATCTCGAAGCTCAGCGTGCCGGCATGGGCTGTCGTGCTTCGCTGGCCCAGCATGGGCGGGGCCGCGTCGGCGATCACCGATACCCGGCCTTGCGTCAGGCGGGCGAAGCCCATGGCCAGCCCCTTCACCTGCGTGGGCCGGATACGCGACTGCACCAGCGCCGTCACCAGCCGCCCCGGCGCGCCGCGCCCGCCGCCATGGACGCGGGCGAGGCTTCCGTCCAGATGGCGCAGGCTGCGCAGCGTGGGCGCGATCCGGCCGATCGCGGCATCGACGGCGGGGACGGGGGCGCGGCCCGCATCGGCCAGAAGCTGCGACACCCATGTCAGCAGGATGAAGACCTCCAGCAGATCTTCGGGATTGCGCGTGGCGATGCCGCCCTCGGGGTCGATCTCGCGCGTGCATTCCCGGATCAGCGCGTCGAGTGCAGGGGCAAGCTGTTTCTCCCATCCCATGAGCGCGCAGGCGGAATAGACGAGGCCCGTCAGCGCCTCGAACCGCGTGCGGCCGGGGCTGGCGTTCCGCCAGCGCGACAGCAGGAACGCGGCCTGCCGTCCCAGCGTGCGGTGAAAGATGCGGTTCTCCGCGCGCGGCATGCCGTTGAGCAGAAAGAGCGCGTGGCTGATCCATCGGATCTGGCGCCGCCCGGTCAGGTCCGGGGTCCAGCCCGGACCCGACCCGCGCCCGTAGCGCCGCGACCAGTCCAGCACCCAGGCCTGTGCCGTGGCGCGCCCCTCCGCCTGCGGCAGTGCTGCGAGATCGCCAAGCCACTCGAACCCGTGAAGCGCGTCGGCGAAGGCAGTGTTGGGCGGGGTCAGTGTCCAGGGGCTGGCGTCGCGCGCCTCGAGCAGCGCACCGGCAAAGCGGAAGTTTCCGGCCATGAGCTGCCGCCCCGCAACGACCGAGCCCGGAAACCGCGGTTCCGGCCGCCAGAGGAATCCGCGCGCACGCGGCCCGAACCCCGCGCCCAGCGCCGTCAGGCGGTCGGCCAGCGTCAGGCTCGCCGCACGCGGCCTGCGCGCGCCGCCGGTCGCACCGGTCATGGGGGGCACCGTGTCGGACATGGGGTCCGTTTGCCTGCTCTCATATTGTTTTGCGGCGAGGATACAGACCGGGCCCCGGCCTGTCACGGTTCATTCGCCGGAACGGGCTTACTCGTGGGTCAGGCAGGCCATGTAGAACCCGTCGATGCCGCCGCGTTCGGCCCACATGTCGGGCCACAGACGCAGGCCGCCCTCGGCGCTTGCCCAATCCGCGTCACCGCCCAGCGAGACCGGATCGACCGAAACGACTGACAGACCCGCGTGGCGCTTGAGCGCCGCCTTGACCTGGAACTCGCCCTCGACCGCCAGAAGCGAACAGGTGCAGAAGACCAGCCGACCGCCGGGGTTCAGAAGGCTCAGCGCATGGTCGAGCAGACGCATCTGCAGCCGTGTCAGGGCCTCGGTCTCGCGCCCCGATTTCACGAAGGGAAGGTCCGGGTGGCGGCGGAGCGTGCCCGTCGCGGTGCAGGGCGCGTCAAGCAGGATCGCGTCGTAGCGGTCCTGATGCTCCAGCGCGTCGCCCACCACGATCCGGGCGGAGAGGCCCGTCCGCGCGAGGTTCTCTCGCAGCCGGTCGAGGCGCGTGTCGGAGGCATCGAGCGCAACGACCTCTGCCCCGGCGGCGGCCAGTTGCAGCGTCTTGCCGCCCGGTGCCGCGCACATGTCGAGAACGCGCTGGCCGCGCACGTCGCCCAGAAGCTTCACGGGCAGGGCCGCGGCGGCGTCCTGCACCCACCATGCGCCCTCGGCAAAGCCCGGCAGGGCCGAGACCTGCCCGGCATCGCCCATGCGGAGGCTGCCCGTGGGAAGCCGCTCCGCGCCGGGGATATCGGCTTCGCCATCGCGCGGTGTCAGGTCGAGCGGCGCGCCCGACTCATGGGCGGCCTCGATGGCGCGCAGCCGGTCCTCGCCGACCGCCTTGTGGACGGGTCCCGCGATCCAGCCGGGCAGACGCTGCGGGGAATGCTCGGCCCAAAGCGCAGGCCCTTCCTCGGCGATGCGGCGCAAGACGGCGTTCACCAGACCCGAGGAGCGCGCCATTTTCTGCCCCCCGCTCTTGGCGAGACCGACAGCGGCGTTCACCACGCCATGGGCGTCTTCGCCCGCGATCAGAAGCTCGGCCGCGCCGAGGCGCAGGATCATGCGCACCGCGGGCGGGGGCATCCGTTCCACGAAATGCGCAATGATCTGGTCGAGCGGGCCCATGTGGCGCAGGACCGTCTGCGCCAGCCGTGCGGCACGTGCGGCCTCGGCCGGGTCCAGCCCGTGATCGGGCCGCAGATGGGACAGCATGCGCTTGTGGGCCACGACTTGCCCCAGCATGCGCAAGGCGGCGCGGCGCGGGGCGATGCTACGGTCGGTGGCCGCGTCCCATGCCACGTCCGGCGGCCCGCTATGGGTACGGCGCTTTGGTCGTCGGTTCTGTTGCTCTTGTTCCATGAGCGTTGCGGCGTATATCACTGGCAACGCCTGAACAAGCCGCCCCCGACAAACCGACCGAGGTGACGCGCCATGCCCGAAACGCCCCATGACATCTCAGAACTTCCGCCCGAAGCGCAGCGCGCGCTGGCCGAGGCGGAGGAGCGGCGCAAGGCGCGAAAGGACCTCGAACTGCCCAAGGAGCTGGGCGGCCGGGACGGGCCCGAGCCCGTGCGCTACGGCGATTGGGAGAAGAAGGGTCTGGCGATCGATTTCTGATCCGGGCGATCAGCGCAACGTCAGGTCTGCGTAGATGCCCTGACCCTGATCGGTGGTGAAGCGCAGGGTCTCGCCGTTCACCTGCACGAGCTGGCAGTTGAAGCCCAGATCCTCGCCGCCCCAGAAGAGATCGCGGCAGAAATAGCCGTTCTCCCAGTCCCAGTCCCCCGTAACCTCGCTGCCGAAGGCGCGGCCGATGATGTCGCCGTCCGGGCTGACGGTTAGGCGAATGCCGAAGCGTCTGAGTTCCCGCCCCTGCACCAAGGACACGAAGGACTCGCGGGAGGATACGACGTCGAACGGTTCGGCCGCGGTCGCATCGACCGATACGAAACTGGTCAGCAAGGCCGCCGCGACTGTCAGCACCCTGTTGGCGTGGCAAAACATGAGCCCCGATCCCTTGAAACGCTACCGTTACCTGGATCGAATTAGCGGCGGGTCGTCGGCCTTCAAGGGGCGCCATCCTCCGTCGGCGAAAGTCCGAGCACGCTGGCCATGGAATAGTGACCCGGCGGCTTGCGCTGTCCCCAGAGTGCGGCCTTGAGCGCGCCGCGGGCGAAGATGCCCCTGTCGGTCGCGATGTGCGAGACGACGATTCGCTCGCCCTCTCCGGCGAAGATCACGTCATGTTCACCCACGATATCACCTCCGCGAATGGCCGAAAACCCGATCGCGTTCTCAGCCCGCGGCCCGGTGATCCCGTCCCGTCCGCTTTCGGTCACCTCCGCCAGCTTCACGCCGCGTCCCTCCGCCGCGGCCTCGCCCAGCATCAGTGCGGTTCCCGAGGGCGCGTCGACCTTGTGGCGGTGGTGTCTTTCGACCACCTCGATGTCGAAATCGCTGTCGAGCGCGGCCGCGACCTGCTGCACCAGCCGCGTGAGCAGGTTGACGCCGAGGCTCATGTTGCCGGCCCGCACGATGGTGGCATGGCGCGCGGCGGCGTCGAGCGCCGCGAGGTCGTCGTCGCTGAACCCTGTCGTTCCGATGACATGCACGCAGCGCGCCTGCGCGGTGAGCTGCGCATGGGTCACGGTGGCCTCGGGCGTGGTGAAATCGATCACCGCCTGCGCGTTCACGATGGCATCGAGCGGATCGCCGAAGACAGGGACGTCCATATGGCCCCGTCCCAGCGCCTCGCCTAGGTCCTGGCCGACCCAGTCGTGCCCCTCGCGTTCGGTGACGGCGACGAGATGGGCGCGATCGCTCTGCCCAATGGTGTCGATCAGCATCCGGCCCATCCGGCCCGATGCGCCCATAACCGCAATGCCGACGCTTTGCGCCATCTCCGCCTCCGTCCCGTGATATTGATCTTGCGTCTATCCCAAGGCTGACTTGGGCGAAAGCGGTCGCTTGCGGGTCGGCTGCGCATGACATACCTCCGGTGGAACGACGAGAGGCTCAGCATGGCGAAGAACAGGCATCACGACGGCGCCGGTCCGTCCCAGAGACAGCTTCGGGTGGGCGAACTGATCCGCCGTACGCTATCGAGCGTGCTGGCGCGGGGCGACGTGCATGACCCCGAGCTCAACGCGATGTCGATCACGGTGGGCGAGGTGCGGACCTCCCCTGACCTGAAGATCGCGACAGTCTACGTCATGCCGCTGGGCGGCGGCGCGCGGGCCGAGGCCATCGACGCGCTGAAGCGGAACCGGCGCGAATTGCGCCGCGCCCTGATGCGGGAGGTGACGCTCAAATATGCGCCTGACCTGCGATTCGTGATCGACGAGACCTTTGATCGGATGGATGATACCCGCCGTCTGTTTTCCGATGAAACCGTGCGCCGCGATGTCGATGCCGCACGCGATGACGACCACCACGGGGAGGACGGGGAGGAGGGTTCATGATCCGCGCGGCCCTTCTGGCTCTGGGTCTGTTCGCATCGCCCGAGGCGTCGGCCGCGGAATGCGAGAGCATCCTTTTCGACGAGGCCCGGTTCACCGCCTGCACCGTTGACGTGCAGCGCGACGATGTCCGGCTTTTCCTGCGTGACCCCGAGGGCGAAGTCTACGGCACGTTTTCCCGTCTGCAATCCGGCCTCGCCGATGGTGAACGGCTGGTGCTGGCGATGAACGCGGGCATGTTCCACGAGGACCTGCGGCCTGTTGGCCTGTATATCGAAGATGGCATCGAGGAGATGTGGCTGGTCACCACCGACGGCCCCGGCAATTTCGGCCTGTTGCCCAACGGTGTCCTTTGCATCTCGGACGCCCGCGCCGACGTCATCGAAAGCCGCCGGTTCGCGCAGGCGGGCCCGGCCTGCCGCTTCGCGACGCAGTCGGGGCCGATGCTGGTGATCGATGGGGAGCTGCATCCGCGCTTCCGGGAGAACAGCTCGAGCCTGAACATCCGCAATGGGGTGGGCGTGTCCGAGGACGGGCGACGAATGGTGCTGGCCATCGCCGACGAGCCTGTGAATTTCCACCATTTCGCGCGCCTTTTCCGTGACGGCCTGCAGACGCCGAACGCCCTGTATCTGGATGGCCGAGTCTCCCGGCTGCATGCGCCGGGGATCGACCGGTCCGATTTCGGCTTTCCGGTCGGCCCCATCATCGGCATCGTCCTGACCGAGCCCGCCGTTGACGGCGGCGAAGGCTGAGGGTAGCAGGACGCCCTTTCGGGACACCCGGCCCCGGCCGGACTGCAGCGGGACAGGGTCATGGCACGCAGAAAAAAAGGGCGCGACATCTCGGGATGGGTGCTGGTCGACAAGCCCGCCGGGCTGACCTCCACCGCCGTAGTGAACAAGCTGCGCTGGGCCTTCGACGCGAAGAAAGCGGGCCATGCGGGCACGCTCGACCCCGATGCCACGGGTCTGTTGCCGGTGGCGCTGGGCGAGGCGACCAAGACGATCGCCTATCTGGGCGATGCGCTGAAGGCCTACGAATTCACGGTCAAGTGGGGCGCGCAGACGACGACCGACGATGCCGAGGGCAAGGTCATCGAGACGTCCGGAACCCGCCCGACCGAGGCCGGGATCACGGCCGCGCTGCCGCAGTTCATCGGCGACATCCAACAGGTTCCGCCGCAGTACTCCGCCGTGAAGGTGGACGGCAACCGCGCCTACGATATCGCGCGCGGCGGTGAAACCATGGAGCTGGCCGCGCGGGATCTCTATGTGGACGAGTTGACGCTCCTGTCCTGCCCGGATGCCGATCATGCCGTGTTCCGCTTCGTCTGCAGCGCGGGCGGCTACGTGCGCGCCATCGCGCGGGATCTCGGGCGCGTTCTGGGCTGCCTCGGCCACGTGGCGACACTCCGGCGCACATGGGTCGGTCCCTTCGACATAGAGGAGGCGGTGACGCTGGACCGGGTCGAGGCGCTTGCGAAAACACCTGAGATCGACGCTCTGCTGCAGCCCGTGGCGCTGGGCCTCGCCGATCTGCCGGAGCTGCGCGCCACCGAGGAGGGCGCAGCGCGGCTGAAGAACGGCAATCCGGGTCATGTGTTGCCGGGAGACGTGGAGTACGGCGATCTCGCCTGGGCCTCGCTGAACGGACAGCCCGTCGCGGTCGGTCGGTTCCGCGCGGGCGAATTGCATCCCGAACGGGTGTTCAACCTGTGACCGGCTTTTCGCCGCGCCGGCCCTCTGGCAGGAGACGCGCATGATCACGCGCAGCTTCCAGAAGGGCGATGCGGCCAGCGTCGCGGTCTATTCCGATTGCGAGCGATACCGCTATTCGCTGACGCGGGTATGGGACGAAGCCGGCGCGCGGGCGCTCTTCATCATGCTCAACCCCTCGACGGCGACGGAGATCCAGAATGACCCGACCGTCGAACGTTGCGAGCGGCGGGCGCGGGCGCTCGGCTTCGGCGCGTTTCGGGTGCTCAACATCTTCGCTTGGCGCGCCACCGATCCGCGTGACATGAGGGCTGCCGCCGATCCGGTGGGGCCCGGGAACGACGCTGCGATCCTCGACAGCATAGCCTGGGCGGACAGCGTCATCTGCGCATGGGGCACCCATGGCGCCCATCTGGACCGCGGCCCCGAGGTCGAGCGCCTTTTGCGCGCGTCGGGGACGGCGCTGACGCATCTGGGCCTGTCGAAGGACGGCCATCCCAAGCATCCGCTTTACATCGGTTATGCCGTGCAGCCTGTGGCGTGGCACGTGGGCGATTGACCCGCCCCGCGCGGCGCGGCAGCGTCGCAGGGGAGCGTAGTGGGGGTGTCGAATGGCGATCGCGGGGTTCGAACAGCGGTTTGTCGACACGAACGGGGTGCGCCTGTCGGTGCACCGGGCCGGCGCGGGTGAGCCGCTGATCCTGCTGCATGGATATCCTCAGAACCATATGGCATGGGAAAAGGTCGCACCGGCTTTTGCCGAGCATTTCGATGTGATCGTGGCGGATCTGAGGGGCTACGGCGACAGCGACGCGCCACCGGATGACCCCGATCATCGCACCTATTCCAAGCGCGAGATGGCGCGGGATATCGTGGGGCTTATGGATGTCCTCGGCATCGGCCGCGCCCATGTCCTCGGCCATGACCGCGGGGCGCGCGTGAGCTATCGGCTGGCGCTGGATCATCCCGACCGTGTGGCGCGGCTGGGCATCGTCGAGGTGGTGCCGACGGGGGATTTCTGGGCCGCGTGGAACGCCTCGCTTGCGCTCAGCGCCTATCACTGGACCTTCCTCGCGCAGCCCGCGCCGCTGCCTGAGCGCATGATCCTTTCCGATGGCGCGGGCTATCTGGACTGGACGCTGGCGAGCTGGACGAAGGCGGGCGATCTCTCGGCGTTTTCGCAGGCCGCGCTGGCCTCCTACCGGATGCAGGCCTCGGATCCCGCGCGCGTCGCGGCCATGTGCGGCGACTACCGCGCCGGCGCGGGCATCGACCGGCAGCTTGACGAGGCCGACCGCCGCGCGGGCCGCCGCATCGCGGCGCCGCTCCATTTCATCTGGGCGGAGGCCGGGTTTCCGGCACGCAGCGGCGATCCCCTGTCCTGCTGGAAAGCCTGGGCGCGGGAGGTCACCGGCGCCGTGATCCCGGGCGTGGGCCATTTCGCGATGGACGAAGCGCCCGATGCGGTGGTCGCTGAGTTCCTGCCCCATTTCAAGGGTGTATGACGCTCAGGCATTGCCGGGCGACGCCGTGGCCAGCGCAGGGGTGGCGCGCATCACGACCTCGGCGGGGTCGAGGCCCTGCGCGCCCAGGACATGGAGAATCGGCTCTCCGTCAAGGACGATGCTGGCGCCGGTTCCATCAGTGAAATCGACGACATCCACGGACGGGTCCGGCACGACCTCGGGGTCGTAGAGAATCTCGATCTGGTCCGCCTTGCGGTCGAAATCCGTGACGGTACCGACCACGTCGCCGGCCTGCCCGTCATCATCCGCACCGAAGCTGGCCTCACCCGGACTGCCGGGACGCGATGGGGGCGGCGCTTCGGCCGGGGTTCCGGACATGACGATGTCGACATGGTCCGCTGTCAGCTGGTCTGCGGCTTCCACCAGGGTAATGGCGACGCCGTTGGCCTGCACCACCGCATTGCCCGGGGAGGTTTCGAGGTCGACCGTGATGCGCGGTGCTTCGTCCTCGGTCCCGTCGAAATCCAGGATCAGGCGGTCCGTTTCGCAGGCGAAGTCGGCCACGCGGGGGATGTCCGGGCCGCCGGGAAACGGGATTGCATCGACGACGTCATGGATGACGGGGCCATGAACAAGGGGGCCTTCCGCACGGTCGTCGAGCGCCGCGAAGGCGTCGTCGTCCCCGGCGCCGGACGGGTCGCCGTTCGCGTCCGCATCGACCTGAGGATCCGCCCCGGAACCGTCCGCCACGCCGAACAGCAGCTGCGCGAGCGGCGCGCCGGCGGCATCGGCCGGTGGCGCGCCCTCACGGCTGCCATCAGTGCCGAAATCGCCGGTCCATGTCGCCTGCCATGTCGCATCGGACAAAGGGTCGATCTTGTCACCCAAGGCATCAGGCGAGGGGTCGCGCCCCTGATCGTCGTCGTCCGCGCCGTCGGCCGGGCCTTCGGTGCCAGCCATCAATCCGCTGACGGCGGCGCCCATCAGCAGCAAACCAAGCAGTCCACCGGCGGCAAGCATGTCGTTCCCCCTATCCGTGAGACGCCGTCGAGCCTCCGGAACCGACTGGGTCCGGAAGGTGCATGCCTTCTGACGATGCTCACCGTGGTACGGCGGCCGTATCATATCGGCCGGACCGTCCCGCGGGGTTCGGGCTGTTCATGGCCTCGATCCGTTGCCAAATCCTGAACGCGCGAAGGCTGGCTTGCGCGGATTTCGCGAAAAATTCCGGGATCGGGCAGACGCCGCCGCAATTTAAGCTTTTCAATGCGCCGCTTTTTGCGGTAACCGCCCGCATCCGGGGTGGCGCATGTCGCCTTCGGTTCCTCCACGGGCCCTGCTGGACGACATCCCGGCTTGCGCCATTACACTCTGAAACAAAGGAGACCCCGATGTCGATCACTGCCGAAGAAAAGACCCGGCTGATGAAGGAATTCGCGACCAAGGACGGTGACACCGGTTCGCCCGAGGTGCAGGTCGCGATCCTCACGAGCCGCATCGCGACGCTGACCGAGCACTTCAAGACCCACAAGAAGGACAACCACTCCCGCCGTGGCCTTCTCAAGCTGGTGGCGCAGCGCCGGAAGCTTCTGGATTACCTGAAGGCGAAGGAAGAGAGCCGCTACACGGATCTCATCGGGCGTCTCGGCATCCGCCGCTGAGACGACGCGTCAGCCAGAGACCGAAAGGGCCGCATCCAGCGGCCCTTTTCTTTTTTTCGACACCCGGGATGCCGGATGCCGGGCCCATCGCGGCGTTCAGAAACCGAGAACGCAGGTGTCGGGCGTCATCAGCCGTGCCATCAGTCTCGGATTGGGTTCTCTGCGTGAGGCCCTGCGGGCTGGTCTATGGCCTGCGAGTCTGTTTCGAGGAGACAACGGAGCATCGGGTTGCGCGTGGGGCAACGCAAACACGCCATTCGGAGGCGCGCACGACACCCTTTTGCGGGGCAAGCTGTGCCCTGCCGGACACTTTTTCGCCAAGGGGCGCAATCGTCGCAAAATCTGGCAACTGTCGCCATTCTGTCGCCATTCTGTTGCCGCTACGCTGTTCTAGCCGTCCACAAAGGCAACGACAGCAACGCGAGGACCGTGGGATGCAGAGCGCGACAAGCCGATCGAAGGCCGACAGCAGGGGGGCCGGTGTCGTCATACCGTTCCGCTACCGCTCGCGACAGGACGACAATCGTGGCGAAGCCCGCGATCCGGGCGAGGATCATCCCTGTGTCGTGGAGCTTGCCAAGAACCCGCGTGTGCTGGCCCGCTTGCAATCCATGCTCGGATCCAAACAGGGGCCCGATGCCTCGTCCGCCCAGCCTGTCGCTCTGCCATCCCCGCCCATCGGAACCGGTACCGTTGGGAAGTTGACTCAGATCATTGCCGATAATTGACGGGCCCAACAGTCTGGCGATCCATATCAACCGGGAGGATTGCCATGAAACGTATGCTCTTCGTGCTTGCCACGCTGTTCGCCGCAGGCCCTGCCGTCGCCGAGGGGATAACGAGCTATTCCCTCGACGGCACGTTCGAGGACGCGACATTCGCCACCGAAAGCGCCATCGTCGGGCGCGGCCTCGTCATCGATCACGTGAGCCATGTGGGCGACATGCTCGCCCGGACCGCCGAGGACGTCGGCAGCGACGTTGAGCTTTACGACGGCGCGGATGTGTTTCTGTTCTGCTCCGCCGTCACGTCGCGCGCCGTGATGGAGGAGGACCTCATGAACATCGCCTATTGCCCCTACGGCATCTTCGTCACCGATACGGGCGAGGAGGTCATGGTGGGCTTCCGCAACTTCCCCGAGGGCGAAATGCAGCAGGTGCAGGCGCTGCTCGACGAGATCGCGCGGGAAGTGGCCGGTTTGTAACAGCGGGGCCGGTTTATCCGCCGGGCGTCCAGTCATGCCGGGGCGTGAAGCCGAGTAGCGCCCTGGCCCTCGCGTTGGAATAGACCGACTGATGCTCGGGCAGGTCCGAGCGGATCGGCACGTCGCGGTAGTAGCGGTCGACCAGTTCCGAGGTCGTCAGCCCGACGGAATGCGTGTTGTTGGCCACGTTGAAGACCTGATAGCCCAGCCCGTCCACGGCGAGGCAGCGGTCGACCATGTGTCCGAGATCGCGCGCGTCGATATAGGCGAAGAAGTTGCGCCGGCGCAGCGACGGGTCCTGCAGATAGGCGGGGAAGTTCTCCGCGTATTCGTGCGGCTCGATCACGTTGTTGATCCTGAGACCGTAAATGTCGAAGCCGCTGCGCCGCTGGAAACTGCGGGCGGTGACCTCGTTGGCGACCTTGGACATGGCGTAGCTGTCCTCGGGCACGGTCGGATGGTCTTCGTCCACCGGCAGGTATTCAGGCTTGCGTTCCCCGTGGGCGAAGCAGATGCCATAGGTCGTCTCCGAGGAGGCGAAGACGATCTTGCGCACGCCGAATTTCACGGCCGCATCGATGACGTTGTAGGTGCCCAGCGTGTTGACCCGGAAACACTCGTTGTCGGATGTCAGCAGGATGCGCGGGACGGCGGCGAAATGGACGACGGCGTCGAATTTCGGCACGCCGGCGCCTGTGTCCAATTCATCGAACCCCGCATAGCTGGACATCACGTCATAGACCTGCCCGGCATCGGTGATGTCGGCGATCCGGTTGTCCACGCCTTCGGCCTCCAGCGGTGCGAGGTCGAGGTTCAGGACGCGGTGGCCCTGTGCGAGGAGGTGGGCGATCGCGTGTTTGCCGGCCTTGCCGGAGCCTCCGGTGAACAGAATGCGCATGTCGTCCTCTTCCTTGTTTCGATCTGCGGTGGGGCGGGTTTTGCCATAACAGGCTCACAGGCCCGGGCCAATCGGCCGCGGCCCCGTCATGGTCGGGCCGCGGCGGGCGTCGGCCCATTTTCCGACACTGGATGGACCCCAAGCCGGGGTTGCCGCGTTGATCGTGTCATGGGGGCCGGTCGCTGGCGCAGGTGTGCGCCGTCAAGCCCGGCCTCCGGGTTAGATCACCGCGCCAGGGATGTGCGCGGGCAACCGCATTGAACAGGAGCATCGGACATGTCTCAGAGAGAAGAATACATCGAGAAGACCAAGGCGAAGCTGGACCAGTGGAACGCCGAGATCGACAAGATGCAGGCCAAGATGAACGAAGCCGAAGCCGAGGCGACGACCGAGTATCGCGAACAGCTGGATCAGATGCGCGAACGGCGTGACGAGGCCGAGGCGAAGCTGAAGGAGTTGCGCGAGTCGAGCGACGATGCCTGGACCGAGGTGAAGGCCGGGTTCGACAAGGCCTGGGACAACATTTCCGACGCCTTCGACAACGCCATGGCGCGCTTCAGGTGACCGGTGACGGGGACCGTCCCGCACAGGGCAGTCCGTCATGGCGTTGCGCGCAGAGCGGGTTCGCGTCCAGCCGACCGTTTCGGTGCGTCTCGCGCGCTCGCCCTTTCCTGGTAAGACGGCCCGCGTAAGATGGGCGTGGCGCGGGGTCGGGGTCAGACCCGCGACACCAGAAAGACTTTCGCCTTGTCGAAATAGGTCGGAAGTTCGCGCGTCTCGAAAGGGCCATGCGCCTTGAGAAAGCGGTCGAACGCCTCTTTCTCCCCGCGCTCGCCACGCTCCACGCTCCAGCCCCAGTCATCGAAGAACACTACGGCGTTGTCCCCGATAAGCGGACCGACGAAATCCAGCGCCTCGCAAGCGGCGGAATAGATGTCACAGTCGATCATGACGAGACTGGCCTTCTTGATGCCGTGGGCCTGCACCCTGGCCGGGGTCAGCGTGTCACTGAACCAACCCTTGACCAGACGGGTGCGGTCGAAGTCCACGCCCTGGCGGCGCAGATAGCGTCGGGTCGACGCGATGGGCGAGCGGAACTCGCCCGGCTTCCAGCCCTGGCCCTCGGCCTCCGGGGGCAATCCCTGAAAGGAGTCGAAGCCGATCAGGCGTATGTCCCCGTGGCCGGTTTCGGCCGTTGCCCGGTACATGGCAGCCATCGACGTGCCCCGGCTGACACCGAATTCGAGATAATGACCGAAGTCATGATCAAGCCCTTCCAGTTCCGCGATCGCATTCGTGGCGCACTCGACAAACGCGGCGGCATCGACCAGCGGAGGCAGGAACAGCGAGTGATCCCAAAGAGCCTTCTGCACGCCGACACGTCCGCGGTGGTAGGCCTTGAGCGTCGAACGGGCCGGCTTGCCCAAGCCGACGGAATCGAGCGTTTGCCGTGCTATCGAGCTGAATTTCATAATGCTGGACCTTGAAAAAATTGAATACGAATCGGATAATGATACCATTAGCTATCGCGGGTGTAGTATTTTCCTATCGCCTGGCGTGATCAGGGACACCGCCCGCAGATCGTCGGGGGATCGTCGGGGGCCATCCGGCCAACACGCCACACCACACGCCTGTTCCCATCTCGTGCAAACTCATGTATGCGGCGCAGCATCTGAGACGTAACGCTCCGACCCCGGCGTTGTGCGAAGGACAGGGGTCGGCGGCAATGGGGCCGCCATAGACACGAGGCAGACCCGGCAGGGGCCGGGAGCGCTGCCCGATGGGAAACGATATATGTTCGATATCACGAAGAAAGAAATGCAGTGGGGCGAAGAGACGCTCACACTGGAAACGGGACGTGTGGCCCGTCAGGCCGATGGCTCCGTCATCGCGACGCTGGGCGAGACCAGCGTCATGGCGAACGTCACCTTCGCCAAGGAACCGAAGCCGGGGCAGGATTTCTTCCCGCTGACGGTTCACTACCAGGAAAAATACTACGCTGCCGGCAAGGTGCCCGGCGGATTCTTCAAGCGCGAGGCGCGCCCGACCGAGAAGGAGACGCTGACCGCGCGCCTGATCGACCGGCCGATCCGCCCGCTTTTCGTGCCGGGCTTCAAGCATGAAGTTCTGGTGATGTGCACGGTGCTGAGCCATGACCTCGTCAACGATCCCGATATCGTTGCGATGATCGCGGCCTCGGCGGCGCTTACGATTTCCGGTGCGCCCTTCATGGGGCCGATCGCGGGCTGCCGCGTGGGTTACGAGGATGGCGAGTACATCCTGAACCCCACCGTCGACGACATGCATGACCTGCGCAACAATCCTGACCAGCGGCTCGACCTGGTCGTGGCAGGCACCAAGAACGCCGTGATGATGGTGGAATCGGAGGCCTATGAACTCACCGAGGCCGAGATGCTCGGTGCGGTGAATTTCGCGCATGAACAGATCCAGCCGGTCATCGACCTGATCGTGGCGCTGGCCGAGGATGCGGCCAAGGAACCCTTCGATTTCCAGCCGCCGGATTACTCGGATCTCTACAACGCGGTGAAGGCCGCGGGCGAGGCGCAGATGCGCGAAGCCTACGCGATCCTCGACAAGCAGGCCCGTCAGAACGCGGTTGCCGCCGCCAAGGACGCGATCAAGGCCAGCCTGACGGAAGAGCAGCTCGACGATCCGAATCTCGGCGCCGCGCTGAAAAAGCTGGAGTCGACCGTCCTGCGCTCCGACGTGGTCAAGAATGGTCGCCGGATCGACGGGCGCGCGCTGGATGCCGTGCGGTCCATCGTGTCGGAAACCTCGGTTCTGCCGCGGACCCATGGCTCGGCCCTGTTCACCCGGGGCGAGACGCAGGCGCTGGTCGTCACGACGCTGGGTACCGGCGATGACGAGCAGTTCATCGACGCGCTGCACGGGAATTTCCGCTCGAATTTCCTGCTGCACTACAACTTCCCGCCCTATTCGGTCGGTGAAGCGGGCCGCGTCGGTCCTCCGGGTCGCCGCGAGATCGGCCACGGCAAGCTCGCGTGGCGCGCGCTGCAGGCCGTGTTGCCTGCGCCGACGGACTTCCCCTACACGGTCCGCGTGGTCTCGGAGATCACGGAATCGAACGGCTCTTCGTCCATGGCTTCGGTCTGCGGCGGGTCGCTGTCGATGATGGATGCGGGCGTCCCGCTGAAGGCGCCGGTCGCGGGTGTCGCCATGGGGCTCGTGCTGGAAGAGGACGGATCCTACGGCATCCTGACCGACATCCTGGGAGACGAGGATCACCTCGGCGACATGGACTTCAAGGTCGCGGGCACCGAATCCGGCATCACGTCC
>Ga0102928_1000189_pt1 | contig 36816 bp, 35 predicted proteins | sample SalPonR1_B_D1_MG_FD_78504 | JGI IMG/M metagenome (GOLD analysis project Ga0102928, IMG submission 78504) | Salt pond soil microbial communities from South San Francisco under conditions of wetland restoration - Salt Pond MetaG R1_B_D1_MG | ecosystem: Environmental > Aquatic > Marine > Intertidal...
CTTTCGCACCTCAGCGTCAGTATCGAGCCAGTGAGCCGCCTTCGCCACTGGTGTTCTTCCGAATATCTACGAATTTCACCTCTACACTCGGAGTTCCACTCACCTCTCTCGAACTCTAGACTACCAGTATCAAAGGCAGTTCCGGGGTTGAGCCCCGGGATTTCACCCCTGACTTAATAGTCCGCCTACGTGCGCTTTACGCCCAGTAATTCCGAACAACGCTAACCCCCTCCGTATTACCGCGGCTGCTGGCACGGAGTTAGCCGGGGTTTCTTCTACTGCTACCGTCATTATCTTCACAGTTGAAAGAGCTTTACGATCCTAAGACCTTCGTCACTCACGCGGCATGGCTGGATCAGGGTTTCCCCCATTGTCCAAGATTCCCCACTGCTGCCTCCCGTAGGAGTCTGGGCCGTGTCTCAGTCCCAGTGTTGCTGATCATCCTCTCAAACCAGCTATAGATCGTAGGCTTGGTAGGCCATTACCCCACCAACTACCTAATCTAACGCGGGCTGATCCTTCACCGAAATTCTTTCCCCCGAAGGGCGTATACGGTATTAAACCCAGTTTCCCGGGACTATTCCGTAGTGAAGGGTACATTCCCACGCGTTACTAACCCGTCCGCCACTAAGCCCGAAGGCTTCGTTCGACTTGCATGTGTTAGGCCTGCCGCCAGCGTTCGTTCTGAGCCAGGATCAAACTCTCAAGTTGAAACGCTGTTGCCAGCGTATCCTTGACGTTCGAACCTCTGCACATCGTCCCGTTGTTCAAACGGGACAGTCTTCTGTTTGTTGTGCTTCTGGTTTCATCAGAAACCGGAAACCGTCCAAACAGTGAAGCTGACACTCCATGATCGGCCGAAGCCTAGGAGCGCGATATGCAGGTGTTGATCCATCGATTTGAACCAAACCGCCCACATATCTCTTCAGATACTTGCGATTTCAAAGAGCGTAGAGACAAAATCGACTGGATGCGCCCTAACTTCCTTGGCGCGCCCCGCCTCGTTTACCTCTGATGTTTCTTACGTCTCGTTGGCCTTGGCTCGTCGCCGCCGCCCCGTCTGGCGTTCCGTTGTGCGCCTCAGCGCCGCCGGTGAGGGGGTATTTACGGTTTGGTGCCGGGGTCCGCAAGAGGTTTTTTCAGGGGAAGTGCGATTTTTTGGGATTTCCCCGAATTTTCTTTGTTTTCGGTAGGTTAGTTAAACATTCCTGCGCATTGGGCGGCCATGTCGTAATTTTGTTACCCGGACTTGGGGTGGCTTTTGGCTAGATATAGGGTTGTCCACAGGGATACCCCCAAGACTCACCGGGCAACAGCCGTGAATCATCTTCGATTCCTCCCTGCAGCCCCCCCATGAGGCGAAAAAATCCACGAGTCAGCTGCTCACACGGTATTGGGTTCGCTGAATCGGCCCCTGTTACTACCGGAATCAACCTTGAGAGGCGGCCGAACGCGGCTCGGTTCGGCGGGTCGGTCGCACGCGCAGCGCCAGAAGCGCGCAAATCACCGCCAGCCAGAACAGCGGTTCAAGCTGAAACCCCTTGGCCAGCCATAGAAAGTGGACCGCCGCCAGTATCGCCGCCGGATAGGTCAGCTTGTGCAGTTGTCGCCACTTCGGCCCCAGTTTGCGAACAGACCAGGTGTTCGACGTCACCACCAGAGGCACCAGCATCAGGAATGCCACCATGCCAACCGTCACGTAGGGCCGCTTCACTATGTCAGCCCAGATCCTGTCGAGGCTCTGCACGTCCAGCACCGCCCAGACCAGCAGATGCACCAGCACGAGGAAAAATGCCGAGACGCCGATGGCTCGGCGGAACTTGATCAGGTTGATGCCGGCAAGGCGGCGCAGCGGCGTGATCGCCAGCCCGGCAACCATCACCTTCAGCGCCATGGCGCCATATTCATGTTCCAACGCCTCGATCGGCTCCACGCCCAGGCCGCCCGTGGCGCCACGGTAGAAAACCCAAACCGCCCAAGTCGTGCACAGTATGTAGAGGCTCCACGCGGGAACCCGGCGCGCCGCGCTGTTGATACGGTCAGCGGCGGCCATCAGAAGAACTCGGTCAGGTCCATGCCTTCGTAGAGGCTCGCCACCTCGTCGTAGCCATTGAACATGAGCGTGTCCTGGCGCTGCGAGAAGATGCCGCCGCCGATGCGGCGTTCCGTGGCCTGCGACCAGCGCGGATGATCCACGTTCGGATTCACGTTGCTGTAGAACCCGTATTCCCGGGCATTCGCCTTGTTCCAGCTGGTGGGCGGCTGGTCGGCCACCAGCGATATGCGAACGATCGACTTGATCGACTTGAAGCCATACTTCCATGGCACCACCAGCCGCATGGGCGCGCCATTCTGGTTCGGGATCGGTTCTCCGTAGATACCAGTCGCCAAGAGGGTGAGCGGATGCATCGCCTCGTCCATGCGCAATCCCTCGACATAGGGAAAATCCAGCACGCGTCGGCGCACTCCCGGCATGACGTCAGGGCGGACCACCGTTTCGAAGGCAACGTAGTTGGCCCCGTCCTGCACGCCGACCTTGGCCAGCAAATCGGCCAGTTCGAAGCCGTTCCAGGGGATCACCATCGACCAGGCCTCGACACAGCGGAACCGATAGATGCGCTCCTCGATCTCCATGTCGCCGATCAGGTCAGCCAGGTCATAGGTGCCGGGATTGTCGACCAACCCATCAATGGTGACCTTCCAGCCGCTCGTGTCCATCGCGGGCGCGTTCTGCGCCGGGTCGCCCTTGCCGGTGCCAAACTCGTAGAAGTTGTTGTAGGTGGTGATCTCTTCCCAGGTGTTCGGCTCCAGACTGGCCTGGGCGGCAACCGGCCCGCCGAAACCAGCCGCCCCGGCCGCCGACATACCTGCGATCAATTGGCGGCGGTTCATCCAGAGGGGTTTCGGCGTCACGTCGTCATGGGCGAGGTCATTTTTCCAGCGTCGGGCCATTGGCAGTCTCCTGTGTTTCGCTTCTACATCTAGTCGCGCGCGCGAGGATGACACTCACCCTCATGTCACGATGCCGCCAGTTCCTTGTAACCGGGATAAAGCCGGTCCATGGGCACCGACGCCCCGTCGGCCTGCACGATCCTGACATGCGACCGGCGCATCCGGCGCGGCTCGGTGACGCCGACCGAATGGGCGATGGTCTCCACCTCCTGGACGATCTGCCGGGCATAGGCGGCAACGCGGGCGTCCTTTTCCTCGACCACGAGGCCCTTCTGCAAGCGCGGGTCGTGGGTGGTGATGCCGGTGGGGCAGGTATTCTTGTTGCACTTGAGCGCCTGGATGCACCCGAGGCTGAACATGAACCCCCGCGCCGAGACGACGAAATCCGCCCCCGCGCAGATCGCCCAGGCCACGTCGCCGGGATTGACCAGCTTGCCGCTGGCCACGATACGGATGCGGTCGTGCAGCCCGTGGGCATCACGCAGGTCCACCAGCCGCGGCAGCGCCTCGCGAATCGACATGCCGACCAGGTCGATCAGCGGCATGGGTGCCGCCCCGGTGCCGCCCTCGCCCCCGTCTATCGTGATGAAGTCGGGCGCGCTTTCAGTCCCGCGCGCGACGATGGTCTCGAACAGCCCCTCCAGCGCGGCCTCCGTGCCCATGACCGTCTTGATGCCCGTGGGCAGGCCCGAGACTTCGCGCACATGGGCAATGAAATCCAGCAGGTCGTCCCAGTCATCCACGCCAAGGTGCCGGTTGGGCGAGATCGCGTCCTGACCCTGCACGACGCCACGGATCCGCGCAATCTCGGGGCTGATCTTCGCAGAAGGCAGGATGCCGCCCTTGCCGGGCTTCGCCCCCTGGGCCAGCTTGATCTCGATCATGCGGACCTGTTCCTGCGCGGCCAGGTCGCGCAGCTTCTCGTCATCAAGGTTGCCTTCGGCGTCGCGCACCCCGAATTTGGCGGTGCCCATCTGGAAGACAAGCTCACAGCCCCCTTCGAGGTGATAGGGCGAAAGCCCCCCCTCGCCCGTGTTCATCCAGATGCCCGCCTCGCGACAGCCGCGCGACAGCGCCTGCACAGCCGGCCGCGACAGCGCGCCATAGGACATGCCCGAAAGGTTGAAGATCGACCGCGCCGTGTAGGGGTGCCGCGCACTCGGACCGATCACCATGGGATCGGTGCTGGCGTACTGGTTGTCGAGCGGCGGAAAGGCGGCGTTCACGAACAGCGGTGTGCCGACCACGGCCAGGCTTCGGGTCGAGCCGAAGGCGACCGTGTTCCCGTCCCGCTCCGCGGCGTGCCTGACCCAGTCGCGCTGGGCGCGGTTGAAAGGCAATTCCTCTCGGTCCATGGCAAAGAAGTACTGGCGGAAGAACTCGCCCAAGGTCGTGAAAAGGCCTCTGAACCGCCCGATCAAGGGGTAGTTGCGCCGGATCGCATCGCCGCGCTGGGTCCGGTCGAGGACGAAAAGCACGGCGAGCGCCAGCAGGCCCAGCCCCAGCACGAGGATGAGGACTAGCGCCAGGCCTTCGAGAATTGTCAGCGGCAGGGATGAGACCATCGCAGCACTCCTTTCCAGGCACATCCTGCCACGGTGCATTGCGCTTGTCGCCTGCCCCGTTGTCTCGAAAACCAGTCGGATTTGCGCTCCGACCATCACGCCGGATCACATGGTTTCACCTGGTCGTGACTTGAACTGTGCGAAGATCGCTGCTTAGCCGCTGGTCCCCTTCCGTCAAGTCCGATCGGCGGAAAACCCCCGTAATCCAATGTCGCATCCCTGCGTAAGACGGGTAGTGCCAATGACGGCATTGACGCGGTGTCCGCGAGGGCAGCCGCAAATGAAAACGAATACGGAGGACCACATGCTACGTCGTACCTTTATCGCCGCCACTGCCGCCGCCACTTTCGGCACTGGTGCCATTGCGGCCGGCCATTCGATGGATATCGTTGATACCGCCGTTGACGCGGGCAACTTCACCACGCTCGTCGCCGCCGTCGAAGCCGCCGGGCTGGTCGAGACGCTCAAGGGCGAAGGCCCCTTTACCGTCTTCGCCCCCACGGACGAGGCCTTTGCGGCACTACCCGAAGGCACCGTCGAGGGACTTCTTGAAGACACCGAAGCGCTGACCGCGATCCTCACCTACCACGTGGTGCCCGGCCAAGTGATGTCCGGCGACCTGTCGGACGGCATGATGGCCGAAACCGTGAACGGGGCCGAAGTGACCATCGGCGTCGGTGATAGCGTGACCGTCGATGGCGCTACCGTCACGGCCGCCGACATCGAGGCGTCGAACGGCGTGATCCATGTCATCGACCAGGTGATCCTGCCCGAATAATCGGTAACGACCGCTTACCGGAAAGGCCCCGCTTCGGCGGGGCCTTTTCTTTTGCGCGCAACTGGGCAAACCTGCCCCGGCAAGAGAGAGAGGGGGCAATGTCCGCAGCAGTCACGCTCATGGGGGTCAAAGGCGGCCCCGCGATCCGACCCGGGTCGCACATGCCCACGTCGATCCTGATCCGCATGGGCGGCAGGTCGATCCTCGTCGATGCCGGCCTGGGTGTCACCCGTGGACTGTGCGACGCGATCGACCTCGTGCTGATCACCCACCTGCATTCCGACCACTACCTCGAACTCGGGCCACTCTTTCACACCGCGTGGGTCGCCGGGCTGAATCGCCCTGTTCCCGTCATCGGCCCGCCCGGCCTGTCCGAGTATTGGGACGGGTTCCTGAAATCCATGGCCTTCGACGTGACCCTGAGGATGGAGGACGAAGGGCGGGTGCCTCTCGGGCCGCTTTTCGATGTCTCGCGCATCACTGAAGACCAGGTCTTCGACGCGGGTGGAGTGTCGATCCGCGCCATGCGCAATGTTCATCCACCGATCGAGGACAGCTATGCCCTGCGGTTCGACCATGCCGGCGAAAGCATCGTGTTCTCGGGCGACACGGCCTACATGCCCGAAATGGCCGACTTTGCCGCCGGGGCGGACATCCTTGTGCACGAGGCAATGCTGGTCGACGGGGTCGAGGCACTGATCGCGCGCATGACCAATGGCGACGACCGCCTGCGCGCTCATATCCTGCGCAGCCATACTAGCGCCGAGGATGTCGGCCGAATCGCAGCCGATGCCGGGGTCGGGCAATTGGCCCTGACCCATATGGTGCCGGACGGCGACCCCGATTTCACAGAGGATCACTGGATCGCCGAGGTCCGCAAACACTGGTCTGGCCCCTTGCATATCGGACGCGACCGGATGGTGCTGACCGCCTGACACGCGAAAGGCCCCGCCGGATGGCGGGGCCTGTGCTCAGTTTCGGATCATCAGTGGACGACCGCGTCGTCCGGCTTGGGCCGGTCAGTGCTGCCCAACCGTTCGCCGACAAGAAGACCATCGGGCCCGACGGTCACCGGCACGGTATCTCCGTCCCTGATATCGCCCCCCAATAGCGCCTCGGCCAGAGGGTTCTGCAGCGCGGTCTGGATGACCCGCTTGAGCGGACGCGCCCCGAAGACCGGATCATAGCCCTCTTCGGCCAGCCACTTGCGCGACTCCTCGTCCAGCTCCAGCGCGATCTTGCGCTGTGCCAGCCGTTTTTCCAGCCGCGCCAGCTGGATATCGACGATCCCGCTCATGTCTGAACGATCCAGCCGATCGAAGACGATCTGGTCGTCCAGCCGGTTCAGGAACTCGGGCCGGAAATGGGCGCGCACGGCATCCATCACGTCCTGTTTGGCGCGGGCGGCGTCGCCCTCCTCCTCCAGTCGGCTCAGAGCCTGCGAGCCCAGATTCGAGGTCAGCACGATCAGCGTTTGCTTGAAGTCCACCGTGCGGCCCTGCCCGTCGGTCAGGATGCCATCGTCGAGAACCTGCAGCAACACGTTGAAAACCTCCGGGTGCGCCTTCTCGACCTCGTCGAACAGCACCACCTGGTAGGGACGCCGGCGCACGGCCTCGGTCAGCACGCCGCCCTCGTCGTAGCCGACATAGCCCGGTGGTGCGCCGATCAGGCGCGAGACCGAGTGTTTTTCCATGAACTCGGACATGTCGATCCGGACCATGGCCTGGTCGTCGTCGAACAGGTATTCGGCCAGAGCCTTGGTCAGCTCGGTCTTGCCGACCCCCGTCGGCCCCAGGAACAGGAAAGAGCCCAGCGGGCGGTTCTCGTCCTGAAGGCCCGCACGCGCCCGGCGGACGGCGTTCGACACGGCCGTGACAGCCTGGCGCTGCCCGATGACCCGGCGGCCAAGCTCGGACTCCATCTTCAGGAGTTTCTCGCGCTCGCCTTCCAGCATCTTGGACATCGGGATGCCCGTCCAGCGTTCGACCACGGCGGCGATCTGTTCGGGGCGCACGGCTTCCTCGACCATCACGCCCTCGGCTTCCTCGGCCTGCTCGGCCTCGGAAAGCTGCTTTTCCAGCTGGGGGATGATGCCGTAGGACAGCTCGCCTGCCTTTTGCAGGTTGCCCTCGCGCTTGGCGATTTCCAGGTCGGCGCGAGCACGGTCAAGCTGTTCCTTCAGGCCGCGTGCGCTTTCCAGCTTGTCCCGCTCGGACTGCCACTTGGCGGTCATCTCGGCGCTGCGGTCCTGGAGGTCGGCCAGTTCCTTTTCCAGCTTTTCCAGACGGTCCTTGGAAGCCGTATCGTCCTCTTTCTTGAGCGCCTCGGCCTCGATCTGCAATTGCAGGATCTGGCGGTCAAGCTGGTCCAGTTCCTCGGGTTTGGAGTCCACCTCCATCCGCAGGCGGCTGGCGGCCTCGTCCACAAGGTCGATCGCCTTGTCCGGCAGAAACCGGTCGGTGATATAGCGCGCCGAAAGCGTCGCCGCCGAGACCAGCGCCGAATCCGAGACCCGCACGCCGTGGTGCATCTCGTACTTTTCCTTGATGCCCCGAAGGATCGAGATGGTATCCTCGACCGTGGGTTCCTCGACCATGAGCGGCTGGAACCGGCGCGCCAGTGCGGCGTCCTTCTCGACGTGCTTGCGATACTCGTCGAGCGTGGTCGCGCCGATGCAGTGCAGCTCCCCGCGTGCAAGGGCGGGCTTGATCAGGTTGGCGGCGTCCATCGCGCCCTCGGTCTTGCCTGCGCCGACCAACGTGTGCATCTCGTCGATGAACAGGATGATCTCGCCCGCGGCCTCGGTGACCTCGGTCAGAACGGCCTTCAGGCGCTCCTCGAACTCGCCGCGATACTTGGCCCCCGCGATCAATGCCCCCATGTCCAGCGCCAAAAGCTTCTTGTTGCGCAAGGATTCCGGCACGTCGCCGTTGATGATACGCAGCGCCAAGCCTTCGGCGATGGCGGTCTTGCCAACGCCTGGCTCACCGATAAGGACCGGGTTGTTCTTGGTCCGGCGGCTCAGCACCTGCATGGCGCGGCGGATCTCCTCGTCACGGCCGATGATCGGGTCGATCTTGCCCTCGCTGGCGCGCTCGGTCAGGTCCTGTGCGTATTTCTTCAGCGCATCATACCCTTCTTCCGCGCTGGCGCTGTCGGCGGTGCGGCCCTTGCGGATGTCCTCAATGGCAGCGTTCAACGCCTGCGCGTTGATCGCCCCGGCCTCCAGCGCGGTCTTTGCACCGGATTTCACCATGGCAAGCGCCATGAGCATCCGTTCCACCGGCACGAAACTGTCGCCGGCCTTCTTGGCCAGCTTCTCGGCCTCGGCAAGCACCTTTCCGGTCGCGGAATCCAGATAGACCTGACCGGCATCCCCGGTGACCTTCGGCAGCTTTTCAACGGCAAGGTCGACGGACTCTTGCACGCGCTTGGCACTGCCGCCAGAGCGGTTGATGAGGTTGGCGGCCAACCCCTGATCGTCGTCCATCAGTGCCTTGAGCAAATGTTCGGGCACCATCCGCTGATGGCTTTCCCGCATGGCGATCGTCTGGGCGGCTTGGATGAACCCCCGCGACCGCTCGGTGAACTTCTCCAAGTTCATGAGCTTTCTCCTTTCAAAGCGCCCTGTCGCGGGGCGCCCGTCACGCGGCGCACCCCTTTGTCGGGCCTGGATATTGAGATGGGAGAGCAGACATTGGTTTTCAAGTTATGGCACCTCGGGAAAGAGCGTCCGCCCCGCAGCGTCCCGGTTCCGGCTTGACCTTTACCCGGCCAAGAGGCACCTGCAGGCGCAACCAGAAAGGGATCCCGTCATGAGCAATATCACCACCCACACCGATGATCGTCTGATCGTTGCCATGGACGTGCCCGACGCATTGCAGGGGCTCGAACTGGCGCGGACCCTGGGCGACGCGGTGAACTTCTACAAGATCGGCCTGGGCATGCTGACTGGCGGCGGACTCGCTCTGGCCAACGAACTAAAGGACGAACATGGCAAGCGCATCTTCCTCGACATGAAACTGTTCGACATCGGCGCCACGGTCGAAGCCGCGGTGCGTGGCCTGTCCCAGTTCGACCTGGATTTCCTGACCGTGCATGGCGACCCGCATGTGGTGCGCGCCGCCGCCGAAGGTCGGGGCAGCAGCGACATGAAGATCCTTGCCGTAACGATCCTGACCTCTCTGGACCGCGGCGACCTGGACGCCAGCTGCATCAAGGCCGGCACCCTGACCGACCTCGTGCAGGAACGCGCCGGCATCGCCCTGTCAAACGGGGCCGATGGCGTCATCGCGAGCCCGCAAGAGGCCGCCCTGATCCGAGCCCTGCCCGAGGCGGCCGGCAAGCTGATCGTCACACCCGGCGTGCGCCCGGCGGGCGCCGATCTCGGCGACCAGAAGCGCGTGACCACACCGGCGCAGGCCATCGCCAACGGCGCCGATCACGTGGTGGTGGGCCGTCCGGTCTGGCAGGCCGCCGATCCTCGCACCGCGGCCCGCGCCATCACCGACGAGATGCGCGTGCAGCTCAATCGTTGATATCGCGATCCCAATACTTGACCTGGCCGTTGCGGATGCCGAAGAGCCGCCGCAACGCCACGAAGGCCACGAGCGACAGAACGGCAAATACCACCAGCGCCCAAGGCAGGCTGAACCCGGCCAGGCCCAACCCGACAACCGCCCCCATGAACAAGGCACCGATGGCAAAGCCCAGGAAAATATAGCCCGGCGCAATCACTTCGAGGATGGCCAGGGCGATGGCAGCGGCCATCCAGACCCACCAAAGGTTGACCCAGTCCTCCATCAGCCTTTCCCCTTGAGCATGTTGAAGGCGTTTCCGAAGGCCTCGATGGCGTCGGCGGGCAGTACGATGGTGCTGGTGCCCTGCCCTGCGGCCATGCCGTTGAGCGCCTCGACCTGCTTGAGCGCAACCTGGTATTGCGCCGCCTCCAGCCCGTTCTCGGCTATGGCCTCGGCCACGACCTGGGTGGCATAGGCTTCGGCATCGGCCTGCACGCGGCGTGCCTTGGCGGCCTGTTCGGCGCTGTAAAGCTCGGCATCTGCCTGCAATTCGACCGCGCGCTTGCGGCCCTCGGCCTCGGTCACCTGGGCGCGACGCGCACGCTCGGCATTGAGCTGCTGCAGCATCGCTGCCCGTGTCTGAGCATCCAGGTTGACGTCCAGAATCTCGGTCCGGGTCACTTCGATGCCCCAATCGTCCACTTGGTGAGCAAGTTGCATCTTGATCGCTTCGATCAGCGAGCCACGGTTCGTTTGCACCTGGTCCAGCTCGATCTTGCCGATCTCCGAGCGCACGATCCCGGCCACGGTGGTCTGGATCGCGCCGTCGATGTCCCGAATGCGGTAGACCGTCTTTTCGGGCTCGATGATGCGATAAAAGACGCTCGTCTCGACCTGGACCAGCACGTTGTCGGCGGTGATCGCGTCCTGGTTCATGGTGGGCAATTGCCGCTCAAGGATCGAAATCCGGTGCGCGACCCGATCGAGGAAGGGTACGATAAAGTTGATCCCCGGCCCCAGCACGGCCCGCAACCGGCCGAAACGCTCGACAACGAATTTCTCGGACTGGGGGACAATCTTGACACCGACCAGGACGCAGATGACGATGAAAACCGCCAGCAGCAAAAGGACGACGTTGCCGCCCAGGTAGTCGTTTATCATCTGCTCTGTATCCATGGCTCGACCTCGTGAACTTTCCCTGGTGCCGGATTAAACGGGTTCTTCCGAAAATTTTAGGACAATTTAGCCGCCGAGACGGATTTTTTGCCGATGATGCGGCTGCGCCGAGACGCCGAATTCGGCTGACGCGGCGGCGCATGGCTTGTATTCTTTCTCCATGTCCAGCCTTTGTCGCGACTGCCTGCACGACTTCGAAACCGGCGCCCGGTGCCCGGCATGTCGGTCGCCGCGCGTGCTCTCTCACCCCGAGCTGTTCGACCTGACCATCGCGCACATGGATTGCGATGCTTTCTATGCGAGCGTGGAAAAGCGCGACAATCCCGAGCTTCAGGGCAAGCCCGTCATCATCGGTGGCGGGCGGCGCGGGGTGGTCAGCACCGCTTGCTACGTCGCCCGTATCAAGGGTGTGAAGTCGGCCATGCCGATGTTCAAGGCGCTGCAACTGTGCCCCGAGGCCATCGTGGTGCGCGGCCGGATGACCCGCTACGTCGAGGTCAGCCGCCAGGTGCGCGCCCTCATGGACGAGTTGACCCCGGTGGTCGAGCCGCTTTCGCTGGACGAGGCCTTCATGGACCTGACCGGCACCGCAAGATTGCACGGCCATCCGCCCGCGGTGATGTTGGCCCGCTTGGCCAAGCGCATGAAGGACGAGATCGGAATCACCGGCTCCATCGGCCTCTCGCATAACAAGTTCCTGGCCAAGGTGGCCAGCGACCTGGACAAGCCGCGGGGCTTTTCGGTGATCGGCAGGGGCGAGACTGCGGAATTCCTGAGACCGCAACCGGTGCGCCTGATCTGGGGCATCGGCCCGGCGGCACAGGACAGGCTTGAACGCGCGGGCATTCGCACCTTCGACGACCTTCTGCGCTGGGACCTGCGCGACCTGCAGCACCGCTTTGGCGGAACAGGCGACAGGCTCTGGCACCTCGCGCGCGGACAGGATGCCCGCCGCATCACCGCCCACAGCCCGGTGAAAAGCCTGTCCAACGAAACCACGTTCGCCAAGGACACCGCGGACCCGGACATCCTTGATGGCCACATATGGCGCATGGCCGAAAAGGTCAGCGCCCGGGCCAAGGCAAAGGGCAAGGCAGGGCGCGTCGTGACGCTCAAGCTCAAGCGCGCCGACCACAAGGGCCTGACCCGCCGCCAGAGCCTGCACCAGCACACGCAACTCGCCGACACGATCTACCGCACGGCGCGGCACCTGTTCGAGGGCGCCACGGACCAGGGGCCGTTTCGCCTGCTGGGTGTTGGCCTTTCGGAACTCAACGCAGCTACCGACGCCGACCGCGAGGGCGACCTTCTGGACCCCGGCGCCACTCGCCGGGCCGAGGCCGAACGCGCACTGGACCGGATCAAGAACCGGTTCGGCACCGACGCCATAGTGAAAGGCCGCGCGCTACGGTAGGCGAGGGCGGGGTTCGACAGGCGAAATCCGGCCCTGCGAGGATGCGCCCGCAACCAAAGGAAAGACCTGATGACACCAAAGGCCCTCATGTTGCTCTTCGGCGTCGCGTTGCCGCTGGTCCTGGTGGCGCTGCACGCTTTCCTGCCTCACCTGTCCCGTGGCGGGCTGTGGCTGCGCGCGCTCGCGATCGTGATCTTCTTGCTGTTTTCCATGCTTTCGATGGTCTGGCTGTTCCCGCCTTGGTGGGCGCCTTACCTTTATATGCTGCTTGTGGGTCTGGCGACGGTCTACCGGGCCTGGCGCGGGCCACGCCCGGGCGCCGGACCCGGCAGATGGATCGAGGGCGGGATCGGCGCCGTTCTGGTGGTCGTGTTCAGCGTGGCAAGCTGGCCCGGGATAACCCTGCGCACCCCGCCGGAGGTGGTGATAGACCTTGCCCAACCCCTCGGGCCGGGCCGGTATCTCGTGGTCAGCGGCGGCCCGTCGGAGGCCCTCAATGCACATTTCGTGACCAATGAAGCGGGCAATCCCTACCGCGGCCAAAGCTTCGCAGTCGACATTGTGGGTACCGATGCCCTTGGATTCTACGCCCCTGGCGTCGCGCCCGTCGATCCGGCGGCATACGCGATCCACGGAAGGCAGATCCTTGCGCCCTGCGCCGGGACCGTCGCACAGGTCCATGACGGAATGCCCGACATGCCGGTTCCCGAGATGGACCGCAGCCGGCTGGAAGGGAACCACGTCATGATCCGTTGCGACGGAACCGAGCTCTTTGTGCTGCTCGCGCACATGATCCCGGGCTCGGTCTCTGTCGAAACAGGCGGAACGGTCACGCGTGGGCAGCAAGTGGGGAGAGTCGGCAATTCGGGCAACAGCTCGACCCCGCATCTACACATCCATGTGCAGCACGGCAGACCCGCGGCTGCACCCCTTGGCGGCGACCCAGTCTTCTTCACCATCGAGGGGGAGGTGCTGACCCGCAATGAACGCTTCGTCGTCGAGTGACCTGCTATTCCGCCGCCATCGGCATCTCCGGCGACCGCCCGATATCTGCCAACTGTCCAATGACCACGTTGAGGGCCGACTTGACCGCGTCGTAATCGGCACTGGCCCGGATCGTCGCCTCGTCCATGTAGAGCGCGCGGTCGATCTCGATCTGCACCGCGTGGCGCTGCCGCGCAGGCCGGCCATAGTGCTGGCAGATATAGGCCCCGGCAAAGGGCATGTTGCGCGCCACCCTGAACCCGGCCTGGGCAAAGGCCGCTTCGACCCGATCCACCACCTCGGGCGCGGCCGATGCACCGAAACGATCGCCCAACACAACGTCGGGTCGCGCGCCGCCAAGGGGTCCGGTGCTTTCCAACGCCTCGTGCGGCATGGAATGGCAATCGATCAGGATCGCCTCGCCGAAGGCATTGAGGGATTCATCCATCAGCGCCTGCAACTGGTCATGGTAGGGGCGCCAGTGGTCACGGATTCGGCCATGCGCCTCGGCCAGGCCTATCTTGCCGCGATAAATCGGACGCCCGTTGGACACGACGCGCGGGATCACCCCCAGCCCCGAAGCGATGCGCGGGTTATGCGCCCCGCGCCCCAGACCGCTGATCACCGCCGGATCCAACTCGTCGGCACCGCGGTTGAGATCCAGGAAGGCCCGCGGCGCACGCGCGGCAAGCAGCGGCGCGCCGTGATCCACCGCCGCCGCAAAGAGATCATCGACAAAAGCATCCTCGGAAGAGCGCACCTGCGCTTCATTCAGAGAGGTCGCGCGCATGAAGGCCACCGGGTAGTCTCGCCCACTGTGGGGCGAGGCAAATACGGTCGCTGTGCTGCGCGGACGGGGCCGCGAAAGGGTGAAGGCTTGGTCGGTCATGTGCACTCCTGAACCATCAGTCTAACCTGTTTCCGCGATTTGCCAAAAGCCCTTGATCCCCGTTCCGACTCTTTATATAGACCGCGCTACCCGACGCGGTTCGCCCGCGTCCTGTTTTGTTACGGGACATGCGAATGGCTGACGGCAAGGGCGATTAGCTCAGCGGTAGAGCACTTCGTTGACATCGAAGGGGTCACTAGTTCGAACCTAGTATCGCCCACCATGGATCACCGCGCCCGATCGGGCGCAGAATGCAACCCAAGGCGCATCGCCGCGCCGCGACAGAAGGATTAAGCGCCATGAAGGTTCGCAATTCCCTCCGCTCGCTCAAGCAGCGTCATCGCGATTGCCGCGTCGTGCGCCGCAAGGGCCGGGTCTACGTCATCAACAAGACCCAGCGTCGGTTCAAGGCCCGCCAAGGCTGAATCCGACCACAATTGGATATACAAGGCCGCGCCCCCGGGACGCGGCCTTTTACTTCGTGGCCATGCGTCTCGGAGTGCTGTCTTCAATTCGTCATGCCGAACCGGAAACACGGGCGGCGTGACCCGCAAGACACCCCCCATCCCCCAACCGAAACGCGCGCAGCGCCGGAGCCACTGGACCCCTCCCCGGGCTGGCGCAATGGTCCGTGCCGGCTGGACCATGCATTTGCCCTGCCCGCCGGACAATTTCAGGCGGTCACACTGAAGATATGGCCGGTTTCCCCTAGTCCTGTCGAAGGGACCCGGACTAGGCTGGCAGCAACTTCCAAACCTGCAAGAGGATCAGGCCATGTCCCGTTTCACGCTCAGTCTTGCCGCCGGGGCGCTCGGCCTGTCGGCCACAGGCGCCATCGCCCAGCAAGCCGATCTTTGCGGCGGGATCGGGGAAAACGGGCAATGGATCGGCGGCGATGCCGCGGGATCGGATATCTCTCGCGCACCGAACTACCTGGAGCAAATGGCACTGGTGCTGCTTCGCGACGAATACATCGCGCTCTTCTCGGTGTCTGACCCGGGCACGGTCCGCATCGAGGCCGCCTCTCGCGGGACGGGGGACACCGTCTTCGACCTCTACGACGGGTCGGGCATCACCGTGGCCTCGGACGACGATTCGGGCGGCAATAGCGATAGCCGTGCCGAACTCGCCCTCGTTCCCGGCACATATTGCGTCGCGCTGCGCAGCTTCGACGGTTCGCCACTGACCGGCTTTGTCAGGGTCGGACGGCCCGAACACCCGCCCCTGACCGAGGGGCTGGGCCCCACACCCGTCGCCCCGCGCGCCAGCTGCGATCTTGCAGCAGCCGCTCCGATCACTCTGGGCGCGCCACTTTCGGCCCCGGTCGAAACCACACCCTACTACAGCTTGACGCTGGATCAGCCCACCGCGCTGTCCCTGACGGCCGAGAACCAGAACGCCGACCCGGTTCTGACCCTCTATGACGCGCGGGGCGACTGGCTTGCCGAGAACGATGATTTCGATGGTCTGAACAGCCGGATCGACATGGCAGAACCGCTGCCCGCCGGGCAATACTGCCTTGCGCTGGACGCGCTGGGGGACACCACCTTGCCCATCGTGACCACCGTCAGCGAATATGATCCCGAAGAAGTCATGTGGTCCCTCTATTCCCGCGCCGAAGCCGCCCCGCCGCTGGACGGCTCCTACCCGGTGACCGATCTGGGGCCGGTGCAGACCCGCCAGCGCACGGATGCCAACGTGGATGAGGAGGCTGCCTGGTATGCCTTGGACATCCCCGAGAGCGGGCTGCTGCTGATCGAGGCGATTGCCCAGGGCCAGGGCGACCCTGTCTTGACCCTCTTCGACGATCTGGGCCGGCAGGTTGGGCACAACGACGATTCGGGGGGCTCGCTCGATTCCATGCTGGCCACTAGGGTGCAGCCGGGCACCTACCTTGTTGCCGTGCGCCAGCTTGACGACAGCATGCAGGGCGTCATCCGGTTGCTGTTTGAACGCTACGTCCCGGCCCGGCCCGAATAGGGCCGGGACAGCGCGCCTTAGCGCCCCGTGACCCCGGCCATGAGGCGCACCAGCGTTGCCTGGTCGACATAACCCGTGGGTGGGATGCCCTGTCCCTCCTGGTAGCTGCGCAGGGCCCGACGGGTGCGTTCGTCGATGACACCGTCCAGCGGACCCGGCGAAAGGCCCAGGTCACGCAGCCGCAGTTCCAGCAGTTGCGCGCGCACGCCGCTCAGTTGCAGGCGTTCTTCCTGCGCGCGGGCCGTGGCAACCTGGTCGTCCGAGACCGAGGGACCCTCCATCCGTGCGATGCGGTCGCGGGCCTCCTCGGCAAAGACGCCGTCGGGCCAGGCAGCAAGGTAATCCTCGTAGGCGGCGAGCGTGTCCTCGGCGGCGGCGATGCCCCAGGCCGAACGGTCGGCCAACTCGGCATCCTCCGCGCGCTCGGCCTCGATGGCCTCCAGTCTGCGCCCGGCCACGTCCGCGAACAGCCCCTCGGGATACCGGTTCAGGTAGGCGCGATAACCTGCCTCGTCGCCCAGCGCGCCGGTTTCGGACCAGTATTCCCGGTCCAGGCGCTCGCGTTCGGCCCGCGCGCGGTCCTCCTCGGCGGCATTCTCGGCGCGGCGGCGCTCGGCCTGGGCGTCCAGGCGGTTGATCTGGCCCCGGGTCAGGTAACTGGTCTGCGGATACCCGTTGGATTGCTGCCAGTTGGTGACGGCCTGTCGGGTGCCCGGCCCGAAGATGCCATCGATGCCGCGGGTATTGTAGCCAAGCACGGTCAGATCACCCTGCACCGCCCGGCGCGCACTGACCGAAAGCGACAGCGCCTCTTCGGCCAGCCGGGCATCGCGGTTGGGTTCGTCAAGGATGGCTCTGATCCGTTCTTCGGCAAGGTCCACGAACCTTCCATCAGGATATGCCCGGATATAACGACGGTAGCCTTCCACGTTGTCGTCCGCCTCTGCCGCATCCCAGGCCGCGGCCTCTGCGGTCAGGCGGTCGTCATCGGGGGTATCGGCAGGATCTTCGGGGGACGTCTCGACCGCTGCCGGTATAAGCGACCAGCCCGGCATTAGGAAGCCGTGCGCCACCAAATCCGAGCGGCCCCCGATGGCCGCGGCAAGGTCGGCACCCGGTTCGACAAGATCCGTTTCCATGAAGTCGGCGATGTCGGAGGGATCGCCACGCAGCACCGTGACCCCCTGCGGAATGTCCAGCGCGCCAAACCCGGCACGCAGCACCGGCCCGGCCGTGTCCAGATCACGTGCATCGCCGGGCGCCAGCAGCAGGATGGCCTGCCCGGGCCGTGCGGCCAGCACCTGCAACAGGCTATCCACCGACAACGCCTGATCACCCATGCCGAACAGCGTCGGCTCTTGTGCTTCGGCGGTCAGTAGCCAGCTGCGGCTCCCATCGGTCACGAAATGCCCCGCAAGTGCGACGACCAGACGCTTGGCCGCATCGGCATCCTCTGCAAAGGCGGCGGCCAGATCATGGGCGACCCCGCCGCGCGGGTTGGCCCGGGCCTGCACCGCGAAGCCCAATGCCCGAAGCCCCTCCTGCGCGTTGAGCATGTCGTCGGCCCGGCTCACCCGGTCCAGCCGCTCGTAGCGTTCGATCCCGAGGATCAGCGACGCATCCTCGGCCTGCGCCAGAAACGGCGCGGCGATAAAGGCGGTTGTCAGCAGAAGGCGGCGCATGGCGTGTCCTTTCCTGAGGTATCGTAGCTGCGGTGATCCTCGACCACCAGCCTGTCACGCGACAGGCTGCCAAGGGTGCAAACCTGGACCGTGCCGTTCAGTTTCAAAACATCGTGCACCATGGTGTCGATGGCGTCGGCATCGGCGCCCGGGGGGGTCAACCTGCACCGGCATCGCGTCAGCGTCGCCCGCGCGGTCGGCCATGACCCGGTGCGCAGAGGGCCCCGGGCGATGTCGGCGGCCCGCTGACCCGCATCACGGGCTTCCAGTGCATCAAAGAAGGTCATGCGTCATTCCTGCGGATTTGATCCGTGTCATTCAATAACACGGGCGTTCTGGGCTATCGGCCTCGCCGGAGCATCTTCGCATGTCTCCGACAGCACGCAAGAGAGAGGCGCATGTCAGGACCCTATACGCAAAATTTCTCCCTCGACGAGATCGACCCCAGGATCACGGTGCACGAGGGGCGCCAGACGGTCGAGATCGACCTTTCCGGTCTGTATTTCCACACATCCAAGGACGTGAACGCGCTGTTCGACCGGATCGAGGAACGGCTGCAGGAAACCGGGGAACCGCTGTGGTTCTTTCTCGACAACGTCACGGATTACCGCGTGGACGAGTCCGCGTGGTTCGCCTTCACCCGCCGGGGTCGTGATCTGAACCAGGCCCATTCCATGGGCACGCTGCGTTATGACACCACGCCCGAAACCCGGGCTCGCATCGCCCGCGACAAGGGCACGGACCGCGAAAGTCCAAACCTGTTTGCAGACCGCGCGGCAGCGCTGGCGCATCTGTCCAGGCTACCGTCAAGGCGGCGCGAACGCATCCACCATCACCCCAACCACGAGCGCGGCCGGTTCATGCGGCGATTGTCCTTCGACGAGACGACGCGTATCTTCGACATTGACCTGTCGGGGGTCAGCTTCGAACATTCGCGCGATGTCAACGACATCTACGACTGGTTGGAACAGGCACTGCGCCGGGCTGGGGGACGGTGGTATTTCCTCATCAACTACGAAAACACCCGTATCCAGTCGCCCGCCTGGGTGAAGTTTGCCGCCCGCGGCAAGGACCTGAACGAACGCTTCTCGCTCGGGTCGGTGCGCTATGCACCCGACTCCGAAACCGAAGCCGACATTCGACTGCGCGCCGAAAGCGGCGGGTTCCGGCCCAACATCCGCAACACCCGGGCAGAGGCCCTGGCGCGCATCGCCGAAATGAAATCCGGAGCCCAGGTCGCCTGACGAGCGTCAGGCCACCTCGCCCGGCTGGAAGGCGGTCCATGCATCGAGGATCGCGCCGCGGCGGGTGAGTTGCGCGTGGTACGGCCGATTGAAACAGGATGATCAGCCGAAGGCAGTCAGCTTGGCCTGCAGCGGGGGCACGCCGATAATCTCGGCGGCGATGGGCATGTGGCGGATGGCCATCCATTGGCGCCTCGGCATCCAGCGCATCAGGGTCCGCGCGATCAGCGCGCGCCGGTCAGGATTACAAGTAAAATCCTATAGTTGGCCACCGCCCGCCGTCTCGGCGCCCGTGACCTGAATGCCGAATCCGACCCGGTCAGAAGCGTTGACCTGCCCCGAGGCCGAGTGGTTGTCGAACCATGCGCCCCTGTCGAAGAGCCCGGCAAGAAACACCTGCGTCGCCGCCGTCAGGTTGACACCCTTGATCCGCAAGCTTGGAAGGCCGAACAACTTGCCTACCCGCACCGGGTAGTAACGTTGGCGGCACAACCGGACGGGAAAGGACTGGTTGTTCGTCCGGTGGGAGGTCTGGAAATCACCCGCCTTACGGCAGAGCATCGGTTTCGTCTTCTGGATCGGTATTCTTTGGCAGCTTGCGCTGGTGCCTCGGCGCATATCCTATCGCTTCGGCGTGGCGAGCGAGCCAGAAATAGGTCAGCGCCCCGGCGGCGGCGCCGACGAAGGCCAGAATGGTGGCGATCACCATGCGGCTGGTGTTGCCGGGATCGGCAGAGATCGCCAGGTAGCCGAAAGCCCAGAAGCCCGACCAGGCGATGACGTTGAGGATCGCGATCAGCTTGGCCATGGTAGCTATACCCTTTCTATGTTTTTCTCGCCGGACAGGCCGGGTGGCCGGAACACGAGGAGGATGAGCGCCATCACTTAGGCGACCCGGTTTTCGTCGCCCCACCCACGCAGGGCGTGCCGATCAGGAATTCTGACAGTTCCTCGGCCGCCTCACCATAATGGCGTCGGGGATCGAGGTGAAGCCGCCCGGCATCGGCACCGGCAAGACTTTGGGCGCTGTCAGCGACAACGAGCGCTGCACGCTCGATACCGCCTCCCGCATGAGGCCCGCGGCACCTTCGACCAAGCCCGCGAACGGCCAGACCAGCCCCCGGAAGAAGTCGAGCGAGACGCCCACCGACGACGACGCCTGCTGGTTGCATGGCGCGACTTTTCACGGCGTACTTGCTGATCAACATAGGCGCAATAATCACCAGCAGCGCGGCGACCAGCCTGGCAACCATGTCCAGTTTTTCGCTGAAGAGGCCAGCCCGCCGTTGCCCATGTGAAAGAAGATCGCGTCGGCGTCAGGCCAGAGCCCAATAGTCTTGAACGATCGTTCATTTGATCTGGTATCGCCTGCAGGCTTGCCTTTGCGGTGGCAGGCTGTATCCGGAACCGGGCCTGATCGAGGAGACATGACATGCATATCTGGATGCGGGCCGAGACGCGCCCGAACGAACGTCGCGCCGGGCTGTTGCCAGATGGGGCGGCGGCACTTGTCGCGCGGGGCTGGACCGTCACGGTCGAAGACAGCCCGACACGGATCGTCCCTACCGCCGACTATGCCGCCGCCGGGTGTCGTATCGCGCGCCCCGGCACCTGGACCAAGGCACCGGTGGACGCGATCATCCTCGGCCTCAAGGAACTGCCCGCGGACGACATGCCGCTGCGCCACCGGCACATCATGTTCGGGCACGCCTTCAAGGGTCAACCCGAGGGGCAGGTCCTGCTGGACCGGTTCCGCGCCGGGGGCGGCACACTTCTGGATCTGGAGTATCTCGTTGACGACACAGGGCGCCGTATTGCGGCCTTCGGCCACTGGGCGGGCTATGCCGGAGCAGCGCTTTCGCTCCGTGCCTGGGCCGGGCAGACCGGGCCTGTCGATATCTGCACCTCTGCCGAGGTCATGGCCGAAGACCTGCGGAACCTGCTTACGGGCCGCGCGCCGCGCGTGCTGATCATCGGTGCACTGGGGCGAGTCGGACAGGGCGCGGCGGCGCTCTGCGCATCCGTCGGGGCGCGGGTCACGGCATGGGACATCTCCGAAACCGCCAATGGCGGCCCCTTCCCCGAGGTGCTGTCGCACGACGTATTCCTGAACTGCATCCTTGCCGCGCCCGGCGTGCCTGTTTTCGTGCCGCGCGATGCGGGGACCAAGCCCCGGACGTTGAGGGTGATCGGTGACATCGCTTGCGACCCGAACAGCACCTTCAATCCGGTTCCCGTCTACGACCACGTCACAAGTTGGCAGGCTCCCACCCGGCGCGTCCACGACACCCCACCCCTGGACGTGATGGCCATAGACAACCTGCCCTCGCTGCTGCCGGAAGAGTCATCCAAGGATTTCGCCATGCAGCTTTTGCCGCACCTGAAGAGACTCGACCGATTGGACGAGGGCGTCTGGTCCCGCGCTGCAGAAAAGTTTCGCGGCTATCGCTCCTGATAGAGCGCGTCCTCCTCGGCACTGGCCGATATGCCCAGCGCATCGAGCCCGTTTTCCAGGTGATCGGCAAGATGCGGCGACCCCTTGAGGTAGGTTTGAGTCGGCGTGCTGGCCTCGGCCGTGGCATGCCGCGTCGCCTCGGCCAGTTCCTCGGCCTCGTAAGACCCGCGCCCGATCCACATGATCGCGACAAGACTGGACTGTTCCTCTTCGGTCAAGCCGCTCACGAAGGCATCGAATTCGGCCTCGGCCCGGTCCAGTTCCCGCGCGAGGATGATGACCTCGGCGACCTTGTCGACAGTGATGTTCAGCATCGAAACCTCCCGCAGCTTGCTGTCCCGTTCGCGTGATGACTTTGCCCGGCAGAGTGGCACGTCACCTTGATCCAGGACAAGCTCAGCGCCCGAAGATCCGATAATAGGCCCAGTCCGGAAGGAATTGCGACAACCGGAAGACCCAGGAAAACACCGTCGGAAAGCTGCGCTTGAAGGCATCGGTGTGCATGTGTTCGATGACCTCCAACGCGGCCGCCTCGGGGTCCATGATGAACGGCATGTGAAAATCGTTCTTGTCAGTCAGCCGGGTGCGGATGAAGCCGGGATTGACCACCTGAACATCCACGCCGGTGCGTCGCAGGTCGGCGTGCATGCATTCGGCCAGGCTCATCGTGCCCGCCTTGGAGGCCGTGTAACCGATAGACCCAGGCAGCCCACGGAACCCGGTCAGCGACGACGTGATGACGATATGACCCGCGTCCCGTTCGACCATGCCCGGCACGACCTGCCCCAGCACCCTCACGAAGCCGGTGAAGTTGACGTTGGCCATGGCCGTGGCCTGTTCGGCGTTCCAGTCCTGCGCGGCAAAGGGCCAGTAGACGCCGGCCAGCAGGACCAGCCCGTCGACCTCGCCCACGGCTTCGCCCGCCTTCCTAACACTCGCGTCGTCGCCGATGTCCATGGGCTGCACATGGGCCTTGCCGGACAACTCACCGGCCAGGGTCTCGAGGCTGTCGGCGGAGCGCGCAGACAGGATCAGTTCGGCCCCCGCACGGCTGAGGTGATGGGCCACGGCCCGGCCCAGTCCCTCGCTGGCGCCGACCACCCAGTAGCGTTTTCCTGCAAACTCTCTCACGATTACTCCTTCCGCGCGGACCTGCGCCCGTCTCTTACATCTGGCATCACTCGCCCGGTGTCATCTCGCCATCGCCGCGTATCGGGCGCATGGTTGCGACAAGCTCGGCCACCTTGATCCCGAATTTTCGGAACTGGCTGCGATTCATGATCGTCCCATTTGGCAAAAGGTACATCCAGTCCACAGTGTCCAATTCGTGGCCACCGGCATCCTCGGTCAGTTTGATACGGTATTTCAACCGCACGGCCGACCCGTTCTGCACCCCCTCGCCTGTGCCGATCACGTCGGGCGCCGTCGCCTGGATCCGGCCATCATTGCCCAGACGCAGGGACCATTGGCGTTCCTGGCGAGTGCCGCTGTCATAGTCGAAAACTTCCCGCAGGGTGCCGACATTGCCTTCCCAACTGCCCTCGAACCGGGCCACGAAACGCGAGGCGACACGCCCTGTGGGGCCATAGATCACACCCTCGCAGGCCAGCGGCCCGTTCAACACTGTCTGGATGTTGAAAACAGGGCCGTCGGAATAGTCCTCTGGGCTTTGGGCGGTGAAATCCGCATACCGGGTCTTGAGGATGATCAGCGCGACGACCACCGCCATCCCCAGAAGGATGTAGGTCACTGTCATGGTTTTTCCTCCAGTTGCGTGGCAGCCAGAAGCGCGATTGCCACAAGTTTCAGAAGCGACGGCACAAGCGCATAAAGCACCGTTAGCATTGTCAGGGCCGCCTCGGGCTGTGCCTCGGACCCAGCCCGAAAACCGGTCCATTCCAGCAGGGGCAGCAGCACGGCGGCGGCCAGCGCCAATGTGAATTTGCTGACCAGTGACCACAGGCCGAACCCTTGCCCCGCATTGGGCGCGATGGCCGCCATTCGGCGCGCAAACATGGCCGGCAGCAGCGTGAGGTCCGCGCCGATGGTGGCCCCGGATGCAATGCAGATCAGCGCGAAGGGCACGGTATCCCCCGCGCCCAGCATCAGGGTGAAACCGAAAGATATGACCGCCAGCGCCATCGCCGCCAGCAGCACCGGCCGAGCCCCGAACCGGCGCGCCAGCGCGCCCCAGATCGGGGCCGACGCGGCAGCGGCAAGGAAGAACAGCACCAAAAGAGGCCCCTCCCAGCCGGGCGCGGAAAGCCGGCTTTCGACGAAGAACAGGAACAGCGTCGAGGACACCGCGAGGGGCGCGGCATTGACCAGCGCAAGAATCAGAAGGCGGCGCGCGATGCGGTCCTGCAGTATCGTGCCGATGCGCGCGGGCGGGGTTGCATGACCGCGCGAAGACCATTCCGGCAGCATGGCCAGCGCCGCAAACCCCGCAACAACGGCAAACCCCCACGCGAAGATGGCATAGGGCGCGATCACGCGCCCGGTCAGAAGCGTGGGCGCGACAGCCGCCAAGCATATGCCCAGCAGCGCGCCGGTTTCGCGCCAGGCGGCCAGCTGCACATGGCCACCGGTCAGGGCATCGGCCTTGGCCACGCCTTGCGCGTAGAAGGTAATTGTCAGGAAACTGAAGGCGGTAAACAGTCCGGTGATGGTCAGCCCGAACCACCAGATCGGCGCGATGGGCGGGGCCACGGCGAAAAGGCCCAGCATCGAGAGCGCGAGCAGCGCGGCGCCCAGCGTCGCTGCGCCCGGCCGCAACCTGCGCAGGCGTTCGCTGACCCAGCCCAGCACCGGGTCCTGGACCACGTCGAACAGCCGCAATCCGAACAGCACCGCGCCCAGCAGCGCCAGGCTGACCCCGTAGTTGTCGGCGTAAAATTTCGGCGCGTAGATGTAGATCGGCAGCCCCGCGCCCGAAAGCACGGCAGCAAAGCCTGCATAGGCAGGCAGGCGCTGGGCGGTGGCCCTCATCGGCTGACCTCGTCGGCGGGCGGCTCGGGGCGCAGGCGATAACCCGCCCCTTTCCACCAGAGCTTCAGCGCCTGCCAGTGGATCAGCGCCAGAACCCGGCGCGACCCGAGCGGACGGCGCAACAGGGACCGCAATATCGCGCGATTGGTCAGCGATCGTCGCGGCCCCGCCAGCGTGGCCACGAGCCCGTTCTCACCATCGGAAAAGTCGATACGGATCGCGATCCGCTCGTCGGCGATCTTGAAATTGAACCGGTACCCACCGCCGATGTCCTGGAACGGCGAGACATGAAAGACCTTGCGCGCCTCAAGCGTGTCGTCGGGCCGGATTGCGCGCTGGTCAGCGTGGTGGCACAGGTAGGAATGGCGGTCGCCGAAGGTATTGCTCACCTCGGCGATCACACAGGTCAGCGCGCTCCCGCTGTCGCGGCAAAGCCAGAAGCTGACCGGATTGAAGACATGGCCCAGAACGCGCGGCTGCGCCAGCAGCTCGATCCGGTCGGGCTGGGCCAGACCGTGTTCGCGCAGCACGTCGCGTACCCAGGCGGCGCCGCGGCCATTGTGGGGCGGGCCACCATGATCCCGGTCCTGCAGGGACATAAGACCGCGCCGGTTTCGCGCAAACAATGCGGGGCGGGAAGGCGCATTGTCCTCGGCATCGGCCAACACGTAGTCGATGGAATAGGAAAAGGCATTCGTCACCTGCCCCTTGCGACCATGCCATGTCTCTCCGGATATGTGCTCGACCCGTGTCACTGGGCCGCCAGACGCGCCGTGGCCTTGGCCCGGATACCCTCGACCACGTCCATAGCAGAAGACAGACCATCCTCGTGAAAACCATCCTTCATCCACGCCCCACAGAACCAGGTGTTGTTATCGCCGTTGATCCGGGCGCAGCCGCGCTGCGCCTCGAGTGCAGACAGGTCATAGACCGGGTGGTGCAGCGTCACCTCGTCCCAGATCAGGTCTTCTCGGATCTGGCGGGTGGAATTGAGCGTCACGAAAAGCGGCTCTTCCAACCAGCTTTGCAACGAGTTCATCCAGTAGGTCAGGTCGATCTTCTCGGTGCCCTTGTCGGCCGCCTCGGTATAGTTCCACGACGACCATACGGCCCGGCGGCGCGGCATGACGGAAGCGTCGGAGTGGAGCAGGACCGTGTTCGGCTGATAGCGAAAATTGCCCAGGCTGGCCCGCTCGGCCGACGTCGGGTCGGCCAGCATCCGGAAGGACTGGTCGGAGTGGCTGGCAAAGATGACCTCGTCGAAGGCTTCCCATTCGGCGCCATCGGTCTTGATCTCGACGCCGCTGGCCGTCCGACGCACGGCATCGACCGGACAGCCCAGCCGCAGCGCCACGCCCTGTTGAGCCAAGGAATGTCCCAGGCGGCTGACATATTCTTGGCTGCCGCCCTCGACCGTGTACCACTGGTGCTGGCCGTGGACGCCCAGCAACGCGTGGTTCTTGAAAAAGGTCATCATGGCATGGGCCGGGAAATCGAGGATCTTTTCCTTGGGTGTCGACCAGATCGCGCCGGACAGTGGCAGGATGTAATAATCGCGAAACCAGGCCCCGGAACCAAGGCGGTCAAGCAGGCCGCCCACGGTCAGGTCCGAATCGCCGGACAGATCCAGGCCGCGCGCATTGAAGCGCATGACATCGCGGCACATTCGCAGAAATGACGGACGCAGTGCATTGCGCCGCTGGGCAAAGAGTGCCGGAAGCGATTTCAGCCCGTATTCGACACGGCCGCCGTCGACCGAAGCGCCGAAACTCATGTCGGACTTGATTACCGGCACGTCAAGCTTGTCGAAAAGCGCTGCCAGGTGCGGGTAGTTGGCGTAGTTGAAGACGATGAACCCGGTATCCACCGGCTGGTCGCCCCGCGGCCCCGCCATGCGCGTGCGGGCGTGGCCACCCAGACGCGGTTCTGCCTCGAAAAGAACCACTTGGTGGTCACGGGCCAACTCGTGCGCGGCTCCCATGCCGGATATCCCGGCACCGATCACGGCAATCCTCGACTGTCGGCTCGCGCCTGGCTGAGTGGGCATCTGGTCTCCATCCGTTTGTTGGTCAGGGGTGTTACGGCAACCCGTGTGACATGGATTGAAAAACCGCGCGAAACCGGGTGAATACTTTTTGATCCGAGTGCCTGACCCGCGCGTAACTCTTTCATGTTTACCGAGCCCGGCACCCTTACGAATGCGGATGCGAACCGGCGCGCAGACCCTTATGCTGCAGCGCAGGCAATGCGAGCAAGAGGGGCAATGGTCGAGGTGACACAGTCAGGAACGAAAAAGCCGCCATCGGCGGACCGCATGGCTTGGGTGGCCCACGTGAAGGCGATACGGGACCGGCAGGATCAGGCGGCCTTCGCCGAGCTGTTCGGGCATTTCGCCCCAAGGGTGAAGGCGTTCCTGATGAAATCGGGGGCAAGCCCGGAGCTTGCCGAGGAATGCACGCAGGAGGTCATGACCACACTCTGGCGCAAGGCTCACATGTTCGATCCGGCCAAGGCCAGTGTTTCGACCTGGATCTTCACGGTGGCACGGAACCGCAAGATCGACATTCTGCGAAAGGAGCGTCGGCCCGAGCCGGAGGACCTTCCATGGGGTCCGGAGGCCGAGCCGGAACAGGACGATGTATTGGTTCTCCAGCAGGAGACACAAAAACTGGGCAAGGCCCTTGCGGACCTGCCCGACAAGCAGAGGGACCTCATCCTCAAGGCATATTATGGCGAACTGTCGCACAGCGAAATCGCCGAGCGGACCGGCCTGCCGCTGGGGACCATAAAATCAAGGATACGGCTGGCGCTGGACCGCCTGCGCCGCCAGATGAAGTAGGGTTGAGACAATGAAGCACGAGATCAATCACCACCTGACCGACGCCCTGTTGATGGGCTATTCCGCGGGTATCCTGCCCGAGGCCTTCAACGTCGTCGTGGCCGCGCATGTGTCGCTCTGCGACGACTGCCGTGCTCGGCTAACAGAGTTTGACGCTGTCGGCGGCGAAGTCGTCGCGATGGGAGGGACCGCGAAGATGGACCCCGACAGCCTGACGCGCACGCTTGCCGCCATTGCCGGGGAGCCTCCCGCGCCTGATGCCGACGTCCACGCAGCGAGGACCCATGCTGATCCGGGCGTGCTGCCGCAGCCCATCCGCGACTATGTCGGCGGCGACCTTGATGCGGTGAAATGGCGCCGCGTCGGTGGTGGCGTGCGGCAGGCGATCCTGCCGACATCGGCCAATGCATCCGTGCGGCTGCTGCACATCCCGGCGGGGTGCGCCGTACCCGATCATGGCCATGCAGGCACCGAATTGACGCTGGTGCTTCAGGGGGCCTTCCGCGACGAGACAGACCGGTTCGGCACGGGCGACATCGAGGTCGCCAACGAGGATCTGGACCACCAGCCCGTTGCCGAAGACGGTATTGATTGCATATGTCTGGCCGCCACCGATGCGCCGCTGAAATTCAACAGCATGCTGCCGAAGCTGGCGCAGCCCTTCCTGCGTATCTGAGAGCCGCCGAGGGCGGCTCAGCGCGCCTGCGCCATCCAATTTATCCCGATCCGCGGACCCGATGCCGGGTCCCATGTCCCACTGCCATCCGACGCGAGGGTGACGGCGGTTTTGTCCTACGCCATCGCATATACTGCATCGGTGGTTCGGATCGGTGCAGGTGCGTCCATGCCGCCCAGACACAGGCCGCTGGCCGTCTCGCAGGACACGATCTGTGCAGATGCCGGCGGTTCATCCACACCGGACCGGAAGAACACGAGTATTTCCTGGCACGGCGCAAGCATGTGCGCGACAGAAATGGGGTCTTCCGGGTTTCCGACTTCGGTCTACATGCAGCCCGTCGTCAGGGCCAGGGCCGCAATGAGTGGTCGTCCCCACATCTCATGACTCCTGCGCCGTCAATCTGAACCAAGGCTAGTCAGCCGCGGCAATCGGGGCCAGGTCAGGGCTTCGGTCGGGTCAGGGGCAGGACATCGGGGGCCGCACGATCCTCGGGCGCGATCTCCTCGAAATCGAAATTGTGCAGCCGGCCAGCCCGCTTGCCGGCACGCTCGGCGGCTGTGTTGATCTCGTCCAGGTCCTTGCGGGCCTGTCCGAAATGTGTGTTCAGCTTGTCCACCCGTTCGACCACGAGTTCCACGTCGCGATGCAACTGGCCAAGCGTCTTGCGGATCGCGCCCGCCTGTTCACGCATCCGCGCGTCCTTGAGGATCGCGCGCATGGTATTCAACGTGGCCATGCAGGTAGTCGGCGAGACGATCCAGACCCGCGCGGCAAAGCCCTCGCGCACGACCTCTGGGAAATTTGCGTGCAGTTCGGCGTAGACCGCCTCGGAGGGCAGGAACATGAGCGCACCGTCGGCGGTTTCCCCGTCGATTATATAACGCTCGGAAATATCCCTTATATGTTTCTTCACCGCGACGCGCAGGGCCCTGCCGGCCTCGTTCACCTCGCGGTCCGTGCCCGCACGGCGCAGCGCCTCGTAGGCCTCCAGCGGGAACTTGCTGTCGATGGCGATGGGCCCCGGCGGGTTGGGCAGGTGGACAAGGCAGTCGGCGCGCTTGCCGTTCGACAGCGTCGCCTGAAGCGCGTAGCTGTCCGAGGGCAGCGCCTTGCCAACGATATCGGTCAGCTGGATTTCCCCGAAGGCCCCGCGCGTCTGCTTGTTCGACAGGATGTCCTGCAATGACAGGACGTCGCCCGACAGCTTGGTGATGTTTTCCTGCGCCTTGTCGATCGTCCGAAGGCGTTGCTGCAATTCGCCCAGAGATTGCGCGGTGTTTCGGGCGGAGGTCGACAGGTTCTGGTTCATCGCCTCGGTCACCGCGGCCAGCCGTTGTTCCATAAGGTTCAACGTCTTTTGTTGCTGCGCCGCCTGCGTCTCGGAAACCGAGTTCAGACCGCCGAAAAGCTGTTGCTGGCCATCGGACAGCCACTGCACTCGGGCGTTGACCCCGCCCATCTGGGCGGCGAGGTCAGCGGTGGTCCGGGCCGCCTGGCCGGTGCGCCGCACCGCCGCGATAAGCAGCAAGAGCACCAGCAGCACGACCACGACGCCCGCGATGGCAAGCATCACCGCGGGGTCGCTCAGGACATAGCTGTTTTCACCGATCCGGATCATGAGCGCCCGAAGAGCCTTTCGATATCGGCCAAGCTCAGTTCCACATAGGTGGGCCGCCCGTGGTTGCACTGCCCCGACAGCGGCGTTCCTTCCATCTCGCGCAGCAAGGCGTTCATCTCATCGGCCTGCATCCGGCGCCCGGAGCGGATCGAGCCATGGCAGGCGACCCGCGACAGGATCGCTTCGAGTTTCGACTGCACGAGGTCGCTGCTGCCCTCGTCGGCCAATTCATCGAGGATATCGCGAAGCAGCGCTTTGCAGTTCACCTCGCCCAACAGCGCGGGGGTCTCGCGCACGGCCACGGCCCCGCCACCGAAGGGTTCCAGCGTCAAACCGAACCGCCCAAAGGCCCCGGCGTGGCCTAACAGGAGTTGCGCGTCGGCCTCGGACATCTCGACGACCTCGGGGATCAGCAAGGCCTGGGCCGCTACGCCGGTGTCCGCCATCTGGCGCTTGAGCCTTTCGTAAACCAGCCGCTCGTGGGCGGCGTGCTGATCCACAAGGACCATGCCGGTCTCGGTCTGGGCGACGATGTAATTCTCGTGCACCTGTGCGCGGGCGGCCCCAAGGGGATGCTGTTCCAGCCGCCGACCGTCGTCGTGTTCGACCGCTGGTTCGACCCGCGCCGAATAATCCTGTGCCATCTCGGCGAACCCCGGCGACTGGGCCTCGTAGCTGGCCGAGCGCACGGCCATCGAAGGGCGATCCATCTGGTAAACGCGCGTTGCCCCCGGCTCGGGGCGAAAGGCGCCCAGCGTGGCCCCGGCCACGGTCGAGGACGACCGGTGCCCGGACTCGGCCAGGGCATGGCGCAGGGCCGAGACGATCAGGCCTCGCACCGTGCCCGGGTCGCGGAACCGCACCTCGGATTTTGCCGGATGCACATTCACGTCCACACGGGTCGGGTCAACTTCTATGAACAAACACGCCGCCGGGTGCCGGTCGCGCGACAGCGTGTCCATGTAGGCGGCCCGAAGCGCCCCGATCAGAAGCTTGTCACGCACCGGGCGGCCGTTGACGAACAGGAACTGCTGCACCGCAGAGCCGCGCGAGTAGGTCGGCAGGGCGGCGAAACCGGTCAGTAGAACGCCGTCGCGCTCGGCCTCGATCGGGATCGCGTTCTCGGTGAAATCCTTGCCCAGCACCTGGCGCAGACGGCCCTTGAGCGCCCCGAAAAGATCGCCCGTCTGTGCATCGGCCCGGAAGGTGACGCGACCCTTGCCGCCCGAGACGTCGCGCAGGACGAAACTGACATGCGATTCGGCCATGGCCAGCCGTTTGACCACGTCCGTTATCGCCTGCATCTCTGCCCGGTCGGTGCGAAGGAATTTCAGCCGCGCGGGCGTGGCGAAGAACAGATCGCGCAGCTCGACGACCGTGCCACCAGTCAGCGCCGCAGGGCGGAGCTGTTCGGCCACACCGCCTGTCACTGAAAGCTCGGCCCCCGTTTGGCCGGCCGCGCGGCTGCGGATCGTCAGCCGGCCCACAGCCCCCAGCGAGGGCAGGGCCTCGCCCCGGAATCCGAAGGAGTGGATGTTCAAAAGGTCCGCACCGTCGATCTTGGAGGTCGCGTGCCGGGCCAGGGCCAGCGGCAGATCGGTTTCGGACATACCGGTGCCGTCGTCGCTGACGCGGATCAGGGTCTTGCCCCCATCGGCAATCTCGATCTCGACCCGGCTGGCCTGCGCATCCAGCGCGTTCTCGACCAGCTCCTTGACCGCCGAGGCGGGCCGTTCCACGACTTCGCCCGCCGCGATCCGATTGATCGCGGCCTCGTCAAGTTGACGGATCACGGGATGATCGTCGCTCATATTGCGGTCCAATACGGCCATACCGCAAGAGATAGCATGGTGGGCGCCGATTCTGACAGGGCAAATCGCCCGGAACGGGGTGGTCTACTCCAGGCCGTCGGGCTGCCCGACCACCACGAAATGCAGCGCCTCCGGGTCCAGCAATTCATGGGCCACGCGGTTGACCTCCTCCAGTGTCACCGCCTCGATATAGCCGTTGCGGTTCTCGACATAGTCAGAGGGCAGACCGGTGGCCTGCATGCCGGCAAGGATGCCCGCAATCTCGGCATTGCCGTCGAAGCGAAGCGGGTAGGCCCCTGTGAGGTAGGTCTTGGCATCGGCCAATACAGTGGCACTCACGCCTTCGTCGGCCATGCGCGCCCACTCGTCCCGGATCACGGCGATGGCTTCGGCGATCCGGTCGTTGGCCGAAGCGAGGTTGCCCAGGTAGAGCGCCGCATGGTCCTTGGGCACAAGGTAGGTGGAAACGCCATAGGTCAGGCCGCGCTTTTCGCGCACCTCTTCCATCAGGCGGCTTTGCACGCCCCGCCCTCCGAGAATCTCGTTGAGGATATAGGCTGCGAAGAAATCCTCATCATCGCGCGGCAGCCCCTCGTGCCCGAAGAGGGCCACTGACTGCGGGGTCTCGAAATCCACGACCGTTGTGCCACCGTCCAGCGCGAACCCGGCCGGGCCCGGCCGGGCTGGTCCTTCGGCCGGCAAATCGCCCAGCAGCTCATCGAGCAATCGGCCGAGTTCCCCGGGCGTGATGTCCCCCGCCGCGCCAACATGCACGCGCGAACGCACCAGGGCGTTTTGATGCGCCGTCACGATATCGTCGCGGGTCAGGCTGTTCACACTCTCGGCGGTGCCGTTGATGGGCGATCCGTAAGGATGGTCTCCGAAGGCTTCCCGGTCGAAGGTGCGCCCGGCGATGCTGTTGGGGTCGGTGGCATCGCTGCGGATGCCCGACAGCACCTGCGCGCGCACCCGGTCAAGCGCGTTCTGGTCGAATCGAGGCTCGGTCAACGCGAGGCGCAGCAGGTCGACGGCCTCGTCCCGGTTCTCGGTCAAGAAGCGGGCCGTGATAACGACCCTGTCGTCGCGGGCCCTGAAGCCATAGCTGGCCGCCAGGCCTTCGCGAGCAGTCTGGAACGCACGTGCATCCATTTCGCCCGCACCTTCCTCCAACAGGCCCATCATCAGGTTGGTCGCGCCGCGCTTGCCGGGTTCGTCCAAGGAGGCGCCCCCGTCGATGACGATTTCCAACGCAACGAATGGAATGGCAGCTTCCTCGACCAGCCAGGCATCGATGCCGCCGGGAGACTTGACCTGCTGTATGTTGATCTCGGCCCGTGCGGTCAGCGGCGCGAGCAGAAGGGCAAGGGACAGAACAAGACGTTTCATTGCAGCACCTCCCGGCTGGGAACGACCCAGGCCGTGACGGAGCGATCGCGGTCAAGCACCTCGCGGGCCACCGTCAGGATGTCTTCCTCGGTGACCGATTGCAGGGTTTCGGGCCAGGCTTGCACATCCCCGACCGTCAGACCCTGGGTCAGCGCCGCGCCATAGCGGCGGGCCAGTCCCTGCACGTCATCCCGAGCGTAGACCTCGCTGGCACGCAACTGGGTATGCAGGCGCTCCATTCGGTCGGCCTCGATACCGGTTTCCAGGAAATCGGCTATGGCAGCGTCCATGGCGTCCTCGGCCTTTTGCAGGGTCACGCCCTGCTCGGGAACAACGGTCAGCCCGAAGGTCGTGTCATCCAGCGACCGACCGTTGTAGTAGGCCGAGGTATAAACAGCTGTCTGGCTGTCGAACTGCAGGGCCACGCCCAGCGCCGAGGTGAATGGCGATCCGCCCAGAAGCTCGGCCAGGTAGGTCAGCGCCGCGGCCTTTTCCTGTGCCCCGCTGTCGCGTTCGGGGGCGATGTAGCTTCGGGTCAGATAGGGTTGTGAAACCCGGGGGTCCTCGTAGACCAGCCGGCGCTCGGCAGTCTGCGGAGGTTCCTGAGGACGGACACGCTCCGGCAGGTCGGGTTCCCGCGGAATCGGGCCGTAGGTTTCCCGCGCAAGCGCGATGACCTCGTCGGGATGGACGTCGCCGGCCACGACGAGCACGGCATTGTTGGGCGAATAGTAAAGGTCGTAGAAATCCAACGCGTCCTCCATGCCCAACTGTTCCATCTCGTGCTTCCAGCCGATGATGGGCACGCCGTAGCGATGGTTGAGGTATTGCGCCGCGCGCATCTGTTCGCGGGCCAGCGCACCAGGCGAATTCTCTACCCGCTGGTTACGTTCTTCCAGGATCACGCCGCGCTCGGTCGCGATATCCTCTTCGGTCAGACGCAGGTTGTTCATCCGGTCCGCCTCCATCCGCATCATCAGGGGCAGGCGGTCGGCGGCGACGCGCTGGAAGTAGGCCGTGTAGTCATAGCTGGTAAAGGCGTTGTCGCTCCCGCCCTGGGCAGCGACAATGTCACTGAACTCGCCAGCATCAATCGTCTCCGTTCCCTTGAACAGCAAATGCTCGAGGAAATGCGCCACGCCCGAGGATGAAGGCGGCTCATCCGCCGACCCGGCCCGGTACCAGAGCATGTGCACGGCGGCAGGGGCGCGGTGATCCTCGATCACCACGACCTCCAGGCCGTTGTCGAGCGTCGTGGTCGTAACCTCGTCCGCACGCAGGGCGGTGGTCAGGCCAAGGGCCATCGCGAGTGCTGCCAGAAAACGCATGTAGCCTCCGAAGGGATTGATCGTACCGATAAGCTACGTCGCCCGCGGGGCTGTTCAAGAGGACATACGTGGATGTGAGGGCACCGAGACGGGCCGTTATGGCGCAGGCGGAGCGCTGGGCACGGCGACACCCGCGTTACGGAAGCGCGCAAGCGCGGCATGGGCGTCGAGCGCCTGGCCCGAATAGGCTTGGAAATACCGGTCGCCGCGCGCAAAAAGCCCCCCGAACCGGCTACGGCGGTCGCGGAAACCCTGGTCCTCGGCGGCCAGCGTGGCGCGGATATCCGGGTCAACGCCGTTACGCGTGGCATAGGTCACGAGTGCGGAATCACCCGCAGGGATGCCGCCGACCATAGTCGCGCCCGGGTTGCCGCCCAGCGCGATCACCGCATCGGCCGCAGGATCGGGATCGGTGCGGTTAGCCACCCCGGTCGTGGGTGCGGGCAGTCTCGACAGGTTCTCGGGAATCTCCAGTGGGGCGGAGGGATTAATGGCGAATTCATCCGGCCCGTCGCCGCCCGCATCAAGGTTGCGCAGACCCCCGCCGCCGCCACAGGCGGCCAAGGCTGTCAGCGCCAGAATGGCAATGATCGTCCTAGCCATCGTTGTCGTTCCCAAATCACCCTTTGCCGGGATGTTGTAACGCAGCCCGCTGCCCGCGTCACGCGCTCTTGTTGTCAGGTCCGAAAAGCACCAGCCCGACAGCCCCGGCAAAGATCGCGATATCGGCCACATTGAAGGCGTAGGGATTGCTGATCCCGCAACAGGACATGTTCAGAAAATCCGCCACCGCGCCATAAAGCACCCGGTCCAGCGCGTTACCGATCGCGCCGCCCACCAGAAGCCCCGCACCGATCATGGCCCGGCGCCCGGGTTTTTCCCGATTCACCCACCACACCACGAAAAGCGACACCGCCAGGGCGATCCCCACCAGCACCCAGCGCAGGTCCAGCCCGCCAAAAAGGCCGAAGTTGATGCCCCGGTTCCAGGCCATGGTCAGCACAAGGTAAGGGTCAGCCACCTCGACCCGGGGCGGATAGGGCAGCCGGGCCGTGTCGCCGGTGACCTGCCCCCAACCCAGTCCGAAGATGCCGAACAGGACCAGCGCCTTGATGGCCTGGTCGACCAGGAAGGTCAGCACGGCGGTGATACCCAGTAGGCGCATATCGGTCCCCTGCCCTAATGCCGGAAGTGGCGCATGCCGGTGAAGACCATCGCGAGGCCGGCGTCGTCGGCAGCGGCGATGACCTCGTCATCACGCATGGACCCACCGGGCTGGATCACGGTTGTGGCGCCTGCGGCGACGGCCTCCATCAATCCATCGGCAAAGGGAAAAAAGGCATCCGAGGCCACGGCCGATCCTTTTGTGAGCGGCTCCGGCAGACCCAGTGCCTCGGCCATGCGCTCAGCCTTCTTCGCCGCGATCAGTGCGCTGTCAAGGCGGCTCATCTGGCCCGCACCGATCCCCACGGTGGCGCCATCCTTGGCGTAGACGATGGCGTTGGACTTGACGTGCTTGGCGACCGTCCAGGCAAAGCGCAGGTCCGTCAACTCGCTATTGGTGGGCGCGCGCCTTGTCGCGGTCTTCAGGTCGCCCTCGGGCAGATGGCCGTTGTCGCGGTCCTGCACCAACAGGCCGCCCGCGACCTGCCTGAAGGCCAAACTCCCCGATTTGGGATCGGGCAGGCCACCGGTCGTCAGCAGGCGCAGGTTTGTCTTGGCGGCGAAAACGGCCCGGGCGGCCTCGGTCGCACCGGGGGCGATTACAACCTCTGTAAAGATGCCGGTGATCGCCTTCGCGGTCTGCTCGTCCAGATCCATGTTCAGCGCCACTATCCCGCCAAAGGCACTGGTCCGGTCGCAATCAAAGGCCTTCCGGTACGCCTCGGACAGGGTCGCGCCGCGCGCCACGCCGCAGGGATTGGCATGCTTGATTATGGCACAGACGGGTCCGTCACCGGGGGCGAATTCCGCCACCAGTTCGAACGCGGCATCGGTGTCGTTGATGTTGTTGTAGGACAGGGCCTTGCCTTGGTGTTGCACCGCCGTGGCCACCCCGGGGCGGCCTGAGCCGTCGGTGTAGAACGCGGCGCTCTGATGCGGGTTCTCGCCATAGCGCATGGTCTGGGCCAGTTCACCGGCAAAGGCACGGCGGCGCGGCGTGTCCTGCCCGATCGCGTCCGCCATCCAGGTGCTGACCGCCGCATCATAGGCGGCCGTGCGGGCATAGGCGGCCTGGGCGAAACGCTGACGAAAGGCATAGGAGGTCCGGCCATCATTGGCCTCCAGTTCGGCCAGCAGGGCGTCGTAGTCCTCGACATCCACCACTGTGGTGACAAAGGCATGGTTCTTTGCCGCCGCGCGGATCATGGCGGGGCCGCCGATGTCGATGTTCTCGACCATCTCGTCATGGCCGGCACCGCGCGCCAGCGCCGCCTCGAACGGGTAGAGATTGACCACCAGCAGGTCGATCCCGCCGATGCCGTGTTCGTCCATTGCCGTCAGGTGGGCGTCATCGTCGCGCA
>Ga0102928_1000196_pt1 | contig 36369 bp, 32 predicted proteins | sample SalPonR1_B_D1_MG_FD_78504 | JGI IMG/M metagenome (GOLD analysis project Ga0102928, IMG submission 78504) | Salt pond soil microbial communities from South San Francisco under conditions of wetland restoration - Salt Pond MetaG R1_B_D1_MG | ecosystem: Environmental > Aquatic > Marine > Intertidal...
CTCTCAACTCCCTTTATAACAGAAAATGTGGACAAATTGCAGGTATGTGCATTATTTTTTCAGGGACCAGTAATTATCTGACATGGATCTGTAAGAAGAATCTCTCCTCCGTGAAACCCTGTCTCCGCTTTGCCCGCTATTTTCAGGGATTCCCCCTTTTGCGGAATAATGGGGCTGCATTCTTCCCAGTCTGCATCATAGATAACTACGGAGAAATTTCCCTTTGAAGGTAGTATAATGTGCCGTGAACCATTCTGGATTATACTTTGGACTTCGAGGTCCAGAATAATGAATTTCCCATCGATATAGGGCATCTCCCACCAGGCCTGCTCGGCTGTGAAAATTCTTCCTTTGACACTTTCCCAGAGACCTGTAGAATTTTTTCTGGCCTTTCTGAAAGCCCTGCTTATCCTTTCGTCGTACCTGGTGTTAGGGGGTATTGTCATTGGAAGGGCGAAACCCTTGAGAACCATAACTTCGTTAACAAGAACCTCCCTGTCTTTTTCCTTAAGCCATACATATGCAAGGATTCTACCGTACCTGTCCCTTGTAACAGTGTCAGTTTCAAGGGTAACGATTCTTTCTTTGACCAGTTCTTCATTTGCAATTCTCGCATCTTCTGCAAGTTCTTCAACAGGTCTTTCCGGATGGTGTAGTTCAGGTGTATCAATAAGTAGATATCTGACTGTAACGATGTCCCTTTCTATCCTGACCCTTATGGTGTCTCCATCGATGACTTCAACAACCTCACCAGTAAATTTCCCGGCCGAGGAAGTTGGTGGATACATTAGAATTGAGATAAGGAACATGGATAAAAACAGAAGCAGTGCAGTTTTTAAAGGGAAAGCCCTTTTAAAGGAGTTCATTTCTTAACCTCCAGGAAAATTTAAATGCTAAACATCTGACGTGATAGAATGTTTAATGCCAGGTAATTGACTCAGCGAAAATATCATGCTCAGTCCTTTCATTTGCCTGATCTTCATTATAATAGCCTTTACTCCTTCCTGGTGAACAAAAAACGATCCAAAAGAAAGGTTCTATAAAAATGATAAAGTTTTTCCCTGTAAATTTTACCAATAAGAAGGTATCATTTATGTTTATACAGGTGTATTCGCCCACTCATCTGGAGGGACAGTTCGAATTGGATAAAACAACCTTCAATAAAGGCTTTGTTCAGACTTACACAGATGAATATGGATTTACCCTGAGAAAGTATACAGAAATACTTGCAGGATATTCCGGAAATATTCGGCTCACTGGACCAGGAGATGCCGAAACTTTATGGTCAGATCATGTTATTGATTGCCTTTATTCACTACCCTTTCTTCCCGGGAAAGGAAAAGTTATTGATGTCGGAACGGGAGGAGGTTTTCCGGGTATAGTATGGGCAATTTGCAGACCTGACCTGAATGTCTTTCTTCTTGATAGTGTCAGGAAAAAATGTACGGCTTTGAAGGATATTGCAAAGGAACTCAGTCTTTCCAATATTACGGTTATCTGGAGCAGATCGGAAGATTATGCAGCGACAGAAAAGGAATCTTTTGATGTTGCCTGTGCAAGGGCTTTATCCGATACAGGAACTCTTGCTGAATATCTTGCCCCCCTTGTGAGAACAGGAGGAATTGTTCTGGCTTTTAAAGGTCCCAGAGTTCACGAAGAACTTGCTCATTTAAAGAATAAATGGCAGATCATTGGATTGGATGACCCCTCAATATATCCTTACGTAATTAATGAAAAAAAACATTTTATAGTTCGCTGGAATAAAAATAAGCCTTGTTCTTCACGTTTTCCCAGGAGACCTGGCGTTGCAGAGAGAAAACCCTGGTGGAGGTGAGCCTTTGAAAATCATAGCGATAACAAATCAAAAAGGTGGAGTCGGAAAGACAACAAGCTGTATAAACCTTGCAGCGGAGCTTGGATGTATGGGTTATAGTGTCCTTGTGGTGGATATCGATCCACAGGGGAACTGTACAAGCGGATTGGGAGTTGATCCCTCCACTCTTGACTACACCCTTTATGATCTCCTCATTGATGGAGTTTCACCAGCCGAAGTTGTAGCAGATACTCAATGGGAAGGAGTTAGTATCCTTCCAGCCAATATAGACCTCGCCGGGGCTGAAGTGGAACTTGCTGGTGCCATTAGCAGGGAGACCAGGCTTCAACGGGGACTCGCAGGAATTGAAGGTTACGACCTTACAATTATCGATTGTCCACCATCTCTGGGTATTCTCACAATAAATGCCCTTGTAGCGGCTAACAAACTACTCATTCCTATCCAGTGTGAATACTACGCACTCGAGGGAGTTGGCCAGTTAACCAGGACAATACAGCTTCTCAGAAATTATCTAAACCCCGTGCTTTCCATTGATGGAGTTCTGCTGACCATGTACGATACAAGGACCAGATTATCTTCTGAAGTCGCTGAAGAAGTTCGCAACCAGTTCAAAAAGTGTGTCTTTGAAACCACTATTCCAAGAAATATAAAGCTTGCAGAGGCACCAAGTTACGCAATGCCTATCGGATATTATGAGACGCAAAGTTCCGGAGCGGCTGCTTACAGATCTTTTGCCAGGGAGGTTGCTGTGAAATGGCTAAACAAAGATCTTTAGGAAAAGGACTTGGTGCCCTCATCCCGGATAATTCCTCCTACCCTGTCGTAGAGACCGGGTCAGATGATATGGGCAAAGAAACAGTATACAATCTGCCCATTGATCTGATACAGCCAAATCCCTCCCAACCCAGGAAAGATATAAAAGAAGAAGGAATAGAGGCTCTTGCATCGTCGATCAGAGAACATGGAATAGTTCAACCCCTTGTTGTAAGAAAAAGGGATAATGACTCAGGATTGTACCAGATAGTAGCAGGTGAACGCAGATGGAGGGCCGCCAGATTAGCTGAGTTAGATGAAATTCCAGTACGAGTTTTCACCGGTTCTGACAGTGAAGTTATGGAAGTTTCCCTTATAGAGAATATACAGAGGGAAGATTTGACGCCACTGGAAGTAGCAGAAGCTATAAAGCAACTAATCGACCATTTTTCTTTAACTCAGGAAATGGTGGGCAAAAGACTTGGATGGAGTCGGACTGCAATCGCCAATAAGTTGCGTCTCTTAAATCTCCCTAACCCTGTAAAGGAAATGTTGAACATGTCATCTTTGTCAGAAGGACATGCCAGGACCCTCTTGTCACTTCCCGATGATGAACTAAGAATCGAATTTGCCCGTCAATGTGTTAATAATGGTTGGTCCGTAAGACAGCTTGAAGAAAAAATAAAGTTGTATCAAAGCAGAAGTAATACAAAAGATTATGAAGTAGATTACGATCTTTATGTTATACCACCTTCAATAAGATCTTTATCCCGTGCCACTGGTATTAAAGTAAAAGTTTCCGGTAAGCACGGTCAAAGAAAGGTTTCTTTGAATGGCCTTACAGAAGAACAGGTTGAAAATATGTTTAAGATACTTGAATCAAAAATGGAACAATTATTTCCCGGGAAATAATTATTCCTATAAGATTGGAGAATTATAAATGAATAGATCCTTGTCTGATCTAATGACATTTGGGAAAGTTGTTTCTTCAGCACTTTTGATATGTGGTTATATTGTATTAGGTTTTATTATTGGGAAAAAGCTTGTTGCATACGGCTTTGCGGACTATTTTATATTTATAATTGCTTTTCTCGGGGCGTTGATAGGATTGTGGCAAAGCTGGAACTGGTTGAAACCTCTTTGGAAGAAATAATGGAAAAAAATAGAATAGTAATTATCCATCAGTTGTACTACCACAATTCATAAGAAAACCCTAGTAAAGAATGTAGCTAATTCTTAAAATTAATCATACTTTCATGGTATTTTAACTCAACTTCACATTTATTAAATGAACAGAACCTTTGCAAAGGTTCTGGGAGAAGATATGTGAATAAAATAAGCAGTTCATTCAGCTTTTCTTAAGAAATTACCGGAACATTTCGTACAACATGCTGAAGAACAGATATTACTAAAGACTGGTATGTGATAAAATTGCCGTTCTTTATTTCCCGATAACATAATAAAAGCATTACAGTACTACGCTTGACCGATCATCTTTGTTTTGTATTGTGTGCTGGGACAGCAATATGTAACGGTTAAAGACAAAGCACGTATGATCTATATGAAGATCATAAGATCGTCTTTAAAATCCTCTTGAAAGGTGCAATATGGATTATGTGGTCTTGAAAAAGACTTGAATGTTTTAAAGGTCTTGAAAGTTAAAGATTTAATTGTTTATCTTAAAAAGAAGTTTAATATTTCTAATAAAATATTAAGAAAAATATTAATAAATTATAATTGTAATTTATAATGGAATTTTATGCTTTAAAATATGGATACTATATATAGTATAATGTGTAATAAGAACTTATCCACTCATTATCCACAATATATTTATAAATGCAGAAAAAATACGTTATTTTATTCCTACTTCTCCACTAAAGTTACACACAATTGTTGATAACTTGCAAAAAAAGGGAATTTTTTTTTGCAAGGTAGTGTTTCACGTGAAACACTACCTGGTAATCTGTTATGATATTTAAGAAGCATTATATAGGAGGATAATAATGGAAAATATATTTGCGCCTTGGAGAATGGAATATATTCTCGATGATAATAAAGAGAATGGTTGTATATTTTGTAATTTCCCATTAGAAAAAAATGATAAAAAACGATTAATTGTAGCCAGGAGTAAAAAATGTTTTGTTATGCTCAATGCATACCCTTATAATAACGGACATTTAATGGTGTCTCCTTATCGCCATATTGCAGATTATGAAAATCTAAGCTTTGATGAATTAGTAGACATACATATAAATGTTCAAAAGGTAATAAAAATGTTGAAGCGAGTACAAAATCCACAAGGATTTAATATAGGTCTAAATCTGGGGAAAACTGCCGGTGCTGGTTTTGACGAACATCTTCATGTACATATAGTTCCTCGTTGGAATGGTGATACTAACTTTATGCCTGTTCTGAATGATACTCGAGTTATTCCTCAATCATTGTTGGAAACATATAAATTATTTAAAGAAGATTGGGATAAGCATGAATGTTAGATACTTCTATAAACCTAAAAAAGAATGTATAACAGAAATGAAGATAAAAAAATCATTATTCATTTCATATATTACAGATATTTCAACAGAGAATATTATTCGAGATCTTTTAAATCCAGTAAAAAAACAGCATAATATGGCAGACCATAATTGTTATGCTTATAGATATGGTTTAGATAATATAGTCGAATATTATTCAGATGATGGAGAACCTTCAGGAACGGCTGGTCGCCCTATACTTAATGCAATTCATAATAATGAATTGACATCAACCTTAATTATTGTAACTCGTTATTTTGGTGGAATAAAACTTGGAGTTCGTGGCTTAATAGATGCATATTATAACTCTGCTTGTGTTGTAATTGAAAAAGCTGGAATTAAAAAGTGTATTCCAGCTTTTTCAATTACGTTTTCTGTTGGTTATGATAATTATAATATGGTTGTTAATAAGATCATAGAAATATGTGGTGATAAGATTCAACCTCTTTGCAAATATACAGATAAAATTATAGTAAAAATGGCTATACCCTTCATGTATAAAAGAGAAGTAATAGAATATCTCAATTCCCAGAAAAATAGAAAGATAGTAAGCTTCTAATTAAAAATTCCATAAAAATCAGTTTATTTTCCCTCAAAGAAGAATAATTGTGTAATTATGTTCCTATATTTACCCAAAAAGAAGAATGTTTCACGTGAAACATATATATAACAAAAAGCAATGGTCAATTTAGGTGAAATGTTTTATACGCATATTATAAACGACAAATGGTAACTACCTTGCAATATATTCGTCAACCGTTATAATATGTTGTTGACATAAATGGGGGTGAGCGGAATGCAAGATAGCAGATTACATTTGATGATACTTGCTTCTATATTTGCAATACTTACAGCTATAGGAGCCCAGATAAGAATTCCCTTTCCAATAGTACCCCTTACACTTCAGACATTTTTTGTACTTTTTTCAGGAATGATATTAGGGTCAAGGTGGGGTGCAATTTCCATGTTCCTTTATGTGATGCTTGGTCTTATAGGCCTGCCATTTTTTGCCGGTGGTGGAGGAATGCAATATATAGCGCATCCAACATTCGGATTTATTGTATCTTTTATTCCTGCAGCATGGATTGCAGGACGGTTCACTATGGCTGGCCGAAGATATATCCACTATATTACGGCAGCATTCGTGGCTACTGGCGTGATATACATAATAGGACTTTTGGGGCTATATTTGAATTTGAATTATGTTATTGGAAAATCCGTTTCTGTATTTCAAGTTTTCAAGATAGGCATGTTGCCTTTTATTCCAGGGGCTCTAATTAAGATAGCGACCTCAGCCCTGCTAGCATGCAAAGTTATTTCGCGGATACACAGAATACGTGGATATGATTCGGTTTAAATTCTCATGAGGTACAAATAGCTAAACAGATAAAGAGAGCGTAAAGACTGACCTATACTGACTTTAATTTGTCAAGAGTTACTGATCAGTGACCTTTCTGATATATTGTTCAACATTGAATTTCCTTTTTGCGCCATTAAAATTCATGTACCGTATCTTTCCATAGACATTGTGGCTTGGCCATGCTCTGTCATGTACCCCTCCTATGGCCCATGCCACACCTGTAAAACCGTTGGGATCCCTTCCATCAAGTTCATACTTATCATTGAGTTTCTGTGCAGTATTTAAAGCGAACTCCGGTGATTCAGTCCATTCAAGTATCTTCTTGGCCCAGTACATACGAATCCAACCGTGCAACTTGCCTGTTTTAATCAGATCTATCTGGGCAGCGTTCCACAGGGGGTCATGAGTAAGACCTTTCTCAAGTTTTTCCTCATCATAAATATAGACTCGGGAATCATTCCTGTGTTCCTCAAGGGTCTTCAAGGACCAGTCCGGAAAAGCGGAGATCTTATCATACTCGGGTTCATAAAAACAGAAGTTATCTGATAGCTCTCTCCGAACTATCATTTCTTCGAGAAAAGTATCTATTGAACTCTGATCTACCAGGGAGCCAGAGATCTTCAAGGCGGTTTCCTGTGTTGAGATCTGACCGAAGTGAAAATATGGGGAAAGATTAGAGAGTGAAGATCTATTGGGATCATTACGGTTATCGGGATAATTCCTGAGTTTCACATTCACGAAATCTTCAAGTACATGTTTTCCGGCATTTGTTCCCGGAGTTAGCCAATTTACAGGAGGTACAGAGCGATCGACCCTGATATCGTCAAGGAGTTTCTCGTATCCGATATTTCCTTTATTAACTCTGTCATTATACTGATGGAAAACGATGGGGGGAAATGGTTTGAGGTAATCTGGGAGCTTTTTCCAGATCCTGGGCCGGAATGTCCTCGCGGCGAACTCCTTTTTGACAGAGGCTTCCCAGCACGGAACTATATTGTGCGCATCAGTAAGGTAAAAGGGGATTTTGACCGACAGAGATATTGACCTTTGCCATCGTCTCTTTATCCGTAGGGGATCAAAATCAGTGTATATTGAACTGACAGAATTCTTCTGGCAGAATTCGGGGATTTTTTTTTCAGGAGATCCTTTGAGAAGAAACATGGGAATATTTTTCGCCGCAAGGTCTTCTTCGACTTCTGAAAGTCCCCTGAGCATAAAATCATATGCCCGCAGTGTAGAACCCGGGAATTGATCGACAAGGCAGAACACAACGAATAAAGGGAGTTTTCTTCTCATGGCTTCAGCCTGGGCTGAGAGAAGAGCCCAGTTATTTTCTGCCCTCTGGTCACGGCTCATCCAGTAAATGACAGGGCCGTCCACATTCTCGCCGCTCTTGAGGGTAATTGTTCTATTTTGGATTTTCATTGCAATTCCTCCAGAAAATGATCAGCTCTTTCAAGAGTATCCTTGAGTTTTTTCTCTCCCATTCGGTCCAGATTTGATGACATAAGCTTCTGACGGGGAGAAGACATAAATTCAGCCCTGTGGAGATACACAAAACGCCAGAACAGAGAGTCCAGGATATCGCACCAGTCACCCCGGTCATATTGACCCATTTTTAAAATATAATTAGAACTGCAGATGTAGGGCTTTGTGGCAAAGCTTCCGCCATCCGCAAATTGACTCATTCCGTAGATATTGGGCACCATTACCCAGTCATATGCATCAATGAACCAGGACATGAACCATGAATATACATGATCAGGGTGAACTTCGCAGAGCAGTAGGAAATTCCCCAGAAGCATCAGTCTTTCAATGTGATGTGCATAGGAGAACCGGTAAACCTTTTTCAGGCATTTATCTACTGGAGGTATACCGGTCCTTGCCTGAAGAAAACTTTCGGGAATGGTCCGGGTATGATCCCAATAGTTACTTTTTCTCATAAAGTTGCCATTCCTTCTGTAGATCAGGTGCATAAATTCTCGCCAGCCAAGGATCTGTCTAATGAAACCTTCCAGATTGTTAAGGTTAACCTTTGTCTCTTCAGCAAATTCAACTGTACTTTTTCAAACTTCATCTGGAGTCAATAATCCTGTATTAAGGGATGAGGAGAGCATTGAATGAAACATGAAAGGATCTCCAGGTGACATTGAATCCTCAAAATCACCAAAGTGTATTAATCTTTTCTCCAGAAAATGTTTGAGTAATTCGAGAGCTTGACTTCTCGTGACAGGGTAAATAAAACTATCTGTTGTACCCGGATTTGCTGAATAATCCGATTCGATCGTTCTACGGGCTTCATGGAAAATTGATGAATACGAGAATAGGGGAATGTCAGGTATTTTTGTACCGGAGGGCATCTTTCGGCGATTAGAGGGGTCAAGGCTCCATTTGCCCCCAGACGGCTTTCCGTTATCTTCAATAAGGATATTAAAACGTTTTCTTTGTGTAATGTAAAAACTGGTCATTGAAAAACGTTTTCCACTTTTTGGAAGATCAGCTTCTTCTCCAGGCTTACAGAGAAATGAAGGGGAGGGGATTATTTCGAGCTGAAGTACGGATTTTCTGGACGCGCTCTTTAATCTTTTTTCAAGGATATGGTCTGATGTCTCTAAGGTGAAGATCACCTTGATATTCTTTCCTGCTAAATCTTTAAAAATTTCTTCAAGGTGTGTTTCCCTTTTTTCTGCTTTGATAAGAGTAACAGAATGGCCCCTGTCTAAAAGTTTCTGGTAATAATGTTTTAAGGATGACAGGTGGAGCAGTAGCTTCTTCTTTGAAAAACTGGATGGATATTGCCAGTCATCGAAAAAAAGCTGATATTGAATAATATAGATTTTTCGTCCTTTTTTGAGGCAGGGGTGGTATTCAAACAGCTGATTTGGAAACACAAGAACGGCTTCTGTTTCAGGTGGGGGACCTGTATTAACAGTGTACTTGTCTTTTGATCCGGGATCATGCCTTTTGTCCATGAACAAGACCTGCCTTATGCGATCTCTGATGGCACTATTTTTCATTATCTGGATACTTTTGTAAAGTGGAAATGTGTTTTTAAGGCATATTATCGTAAAGAACTTTTACTTCCATCGTTAATGCAACAAAACGAAGAGTGGGATCCAGGGGCAGAATTTTTGTAAATAAAAACTTTAGTTAATGTCTACTGAAAGATAATTATAGATCAATGGTTAATATTCTCTAATCCAATGCAGGATCAGAAAATATTTAACTGAATTTCAGGGATGACACATAGTCAGATTTGAAAAATTACTTTTTACAGCTATGATATCTGGAAGGAAATGATCAAGATCAATCGTAAATGTACTTCTTTATTTCCAGGACAGGATCAAACATGGCAGAACGGTCTTTTGTGTGGCACATGGAATATTTGGATGCCTGTTTTAAGGGAGGATTTTTTTTGAGTAGAGAAGATTATGCACGTCTTGCTGAAATGATCCGGGAATCTGAAAATACGGTGGTTTTTACTGGTGCAGGTATAAGTACGAGTTGTGGTCTTCCGGATTTCAGGGGCAAATCCGGCATATGGAAAGACAGGGACCCTTCACAGCTTGCTTCGGTAGAAGCAATGGAAAGCAGCAGTGATGAATTTTACAGTTTTTACTGCCACAGGATAGAGCTTCTTGAAGGAGTCACCTTCGGACGAGGACACGAGATTCTTTCAGAGTGGGAAAAGAAAGGTTTGATAAAGGGACTTATAACCCAGAATGTGGATGGACTTCATCAGAGGGCCGGATCTCAGAATGTTGCAGAGATACATGGTTCACTCTCAAGGGTGAAATGCAGAAGATGTGGTACTTTTTTCCCTGCTTCTGATCTTTTGCGTTCACAAAGGTGCGAAAAATGTGGAGGAAGATTACGTCCCGATGTAGTTCTTTTTGGAGAGATGCTTCCCGTGGAGCAGCTGCGGTATGCCCAGGACCTCTCAGAAGGTTGTGATCTCTTTATCGTACTTGGTTCTTCCCTCCAGGTATCTCCGGCCAACTGGTTTCCCATGGAGGCAAAAAATACAGGTGCCCAGCTTGTAATTGTTAATCTCCAGGAAACTCCCTTTGATGACATCGCAGATGTTGTAATTTCAGGAAATATCGACGAAATACTTGAACAGGTGGAAAGCAAACTGTCATCAACTTAATGAAATAACTCACAATGTTGACCGGTAACTTGAGAAGTGGTATAAAAATTTGAAAATTAAGAGAAACAGGTGTTTCCTATGGCAATATTCAAATTCATAAATAACGTAATGATTTATATTAGCGTTGACCCTCCTCTGAAGGTTGGCGCATTTTAGTGCTGGCATTTCAAAGGCCGGGTCCTCTCGAGAGGGCCCGGCCTTTTTTATGGGAATAAGAATCTAAAAATAGAAAGGAGAGTATCCAGAGTTCAATAAGAAACAGGAATTCAAAGTGCTTATGTAGATATCCCATAATTTTGAAAACAGGATGGAGGAAGAGAGAATGGAGATGTTAACCGCTTTTCTGATAATAGCAATTGTTTTTGCCATAGGTGACTATGTGGCCTGCAAGACCAAGGCGATCTGCTCAATGATCTTTGTTTCGGGGCTGATTTTCCTCGTGGGGTTCTGGTTTTTCCTTCCAGAAACACTCTTTGCGGATTCACAGCTTGTACAGGTAGGTGTGTTGTCAATTCCGGTTCTCCTGGTTTACATGGGAACCCTCATGAAACTCAGGGACCTTAAAGAAGAGTGGAAAACTGTTCTGATAGCTTTCAGTGCAGTAGTTGCAGTTGGTGTAGCTATGCTTTTTGGAGCAAGTCCCCTTATTGGTAAACAGTTTGCCGTGGCTGGGGCAGGACCTATATCGGGAGGTGTGGTGGCAACCTTCATGGTAAATGAGATCGCTACAGAACTCGGTCTTGATAAAGTTGCTGTCTTTGCGACCCTTCTTCTTGTGTTACAGACCTTTGTAGGACTACCCGTGGCTTCAATTTGCCTGTCAAGGGAAGCAAAGTTGCTGCACTCTCAATTTCAGGCGGGGACACTTGAAGATGTTGGATCTGGAGTCAAAAAAGCTGATCCGGAAGTTCCTACCTGGAGAATTTTCCCTGCCATGCCTAAACACCTGCAGACCCCCTTTATCCTTCTCATGAAGACCATCTTTGTGGGATGGCTGGCTTTCCAGGCAGCAGCACTTACTGGAGGAGCTGTTAATAAGTACATACTCTGTCTTGTCTTCGGCATAATCTTTTATGAAACAGGATTTCTGGAACACAAGATCATGGACAAAGCCAATGGCACAGGTTTTCTGCTTTTTCCCCTGATGATAATAATCTTTCTGAATCTTCCAAAGGCCACTCCTGATATGGTCCTGGAACTCATTGTTCCTATTGTTACAGCTTTTGCGATTTCCCTTGCAGGCATTGCTGTTTTCACCTTTGTGGTTGGCAAAATATGCAGATATTCATGGGGTCTTTCCCTTGCTATTGGAGTTACGTGCCTGTTCGGTTTTCCCGGGACATTTATCGTTTCCCAGGAGGTTTGTCAGGCAGTAGCGGAAACAGAAGAAGAGAAGGATTTCCTTTTAAGCAGAATACTGCCTAAAATGCTGGTTGCCGGTTTCACTACAGTTACTATTGCATCTGTAGTCCTGGCGGGTTTTCTGATTAAGTATATCTAAAAGATCTATAAAGATCCGGAGGTAAAATAATGACAGTGACAAAGGATAGCACAGTATATTACAACATGACTCTAATTGACGGAACAGGAAATGAGCCAGTTGAAAAAGCCTATTTTATTGTCAGGGGAGGCAGAATAACAGAAAGAGGTACGGGTCAGGTCACGGATGAAGATCAGGGGATGAACAAAGTTGACCTTTCAGAGAAGTTCGTAACACCGGGTTTGATGAACTGTCACACCCATATTGTTATGGAACCTGTAGCTGACCTTCAGGGCTTTTTCCTGAAACAGACCCCCGAGACCCTTGCCGTGAGGGGAGTGGCCAATCTGCAGAAACTCCTGGCATCAGGAACTACCTTTGTAAGGGATATGGGTGCCCCCCATGCAGTGGATATCAAGGTCAGACAATGCATGGAGGAGGGTGTTTTCAAGGGTCCTGGACTTCACTGTTCGGCAAGAATGATAACAATGACAGGCGGACACGGGTGGATGTTCGGACGTGAGGCGGATGGTGTCGATGATGTCAGAAAAGCTGCGAGAGAACAGCTTAAAAGTGGCGCAGATGTTGTCAAGATAATGGCTACAGGAGGAGTTCTGACTCCCGGAGTAGAGCCCGGTTCTCCCCAGCTTACAGAGGAGGAAATAAGAGCCGGAGTAGAAGAGGCTCACAAGGCAGGTAAAAAGACAGCTTCCCATGCACAGGGCACGACTGGTATAAAAAACGCGGTAAGGGCAGGAATAGATTCCATTGAACACGGATGTTTCCTTGACGATGAAGCTGTGGAACTAATGTTGGAACACGATACATATCTCGTTCCAACCCTTGCTGCTGTGCAACTCATCGTAGATAATGGAACAGATGCAGGAATACCTGAATATGCAGTGAAAAAATGTCACTACGTTATCGAACATCACATAGAGAGCTTCAGAAAAGCCCATAAAGCCGGTGTCAGAATTGCCTGCGGTACCGATGCAAGCACACCTTTCAATGGATTTGACGTGACAGCCTATGAACTTGTACTGATGGCACGTGCAGGAATGACCCCATCAGAGGCTATAGTTTCGGCAACAAAGACAAGTGCTGAACTTATTGGTTGTGAAGAGGAATACGGCACCCTTGAAAAGGGCAAGTTCGCTGATTTTCTTGTTTTGGACCAGAATCCTCTCTCCAGTCTGGAGTCTTTAATGAATGTTCAAAGTGTATATAAAAAAGGGCAGAAAATTGTTTTGGGGAACATTGCAAGCTGAAGAAGATGGAGGTCAGGACTCAAATGTTCGAAGATCTAAAGAACAAAGCACAGAAACAGCATTCTGAGGTAGTTGAGTTAAGGCGCTTTTTTCACATGCATCCTGAAGTTGCCTGGAAAGAGGAGAATACCACAAAGAAAGTAGCGGAGCTTCTCAGGGATTACGGTTGTGAGAATATCATAACAGGATTTGGGAATACCAGTTGCGGAGTAACCGCGGAGATCGTCGGTACGAGTCCGGGTCCCTGTGTTGCCTTGAGAGCAGATATGGATGCCCTTCCCCTTCAGGAGGAAAACGAAGTCGATTACAAGTCTCAAAATCCTGGTGTTATGCATGCGTGTGGTCATGATGCTCATACTGCCATGCTCCTTGGAGCTGCGAAGGTTCTCTCCGGAATGAAGGACAGTCTGAAGGGTAAGGTCAGGTTGATCTTTCAGCCTGCAGAGGAACACGGACTCATCTCCGGAGCGGATCACATGATAAAAGAAGGTGTCCTTGAGGGTGTTGATGTTATCTGTGGTCTTCATGTCTGGTCGCCGCTCCAGTCAGGAAAGATCGCTGTCAGATCCGGGTCCTTTATGGCAGCATGCGACGCCTGGGAAGCCGAGATAAGGGGAAAGGGAGGACATGGTTCTGCGCCTCACATGGCTGAGGACCCGACAATACCTGCCAGTCACGTGATCCTTGCTCTGCAGAGCATTGTCGGAAGGGACGTAGATCCTCTGGAGACAGCTGTGATAAGCACGGGAAAGATGGAAGCCGGTTCGGCTTTCAATATTATTCCTGAGAGAGTCCAGCTGCTCGGCACTTGCAGATCCTTTAATCCTAAGGTTCAGGATGAGATCGAGGAAAAGATAGGAAGCATTGTTAACGGTATAGCAGGATCTTTTAATTGCACAGCAGAATACAAATATACACGGTACGTTCCTCCTACAATAAATGATCCTAAAGCCGCAGATCTTGTAAGGAATATCGCAGAGAAAGTAGCTGGGGAAGATAATGTTGAGACAGCCGAAATGGTTATGGGTTCGGAAGATTTCAGCTATTACCAGAAAGAAGTGCCCGGTGTCTTTTTCTTCCTTGGAGCAGGGAACCAGGATAAGGGAACTGACAATCCCCACCATTCTCCCAGGTTCAATGTCGATGAGGATATCCTTGCTTTCGGAGTTCAGATGCTTGCAGGTTTTGCCCTTTCCTGGGGAGATCTATCCTGAAGCTGAGTAATTCAAGATAATGAAAATAACACAAAGAGGCCTCAGAAGAGGCCTCTTTGTTCAGGAGAGAATATCTCCTTGTATGTTCACTTCTCGCGAGAGAAGGAGGGGGGCTTGATTCAAAGTATTCTGCTCTATTCGACGATGCCTTTTTTGCCGTGATATTTTTCGTCGATTATCTCCTCCGGGAGATACCTGTTCTCTTTTTCCCTTATTTCGTCGAGATGAACGACCGTTGCAAAATCTCTGAAGGAAATAAGCTTGTCCATATAATCGTCGGAGACGCCTTCCTGCCGGATCTTTATCATTACTTCGTACATACCTTTGGCGGCAGAGTAGAGGGTGGAAAGGGCGGGAACGATCCATTTATAACCCATTTCACCAGCTTCTTTGACAGGCACAAGGGGAGTTTTTCCTCCCTCGATGAGGTTAAGCATCAGCTTAGTTCCCTCCAGCTCTTCTGCTGTTCTCTCTACCTGTTCAACAGTTTCGAGGGCTTCGATGAAGATCATGTCAACTCCAAGATCAACTGCCCGCTTTGCCCTTTCAAGGGCGTCTTCATATCCGTGAACAGCTATAGAATCTATCCTGTAGATCACTATGAAGTCGGGGTCCAGTTCATCCCGGGTGTCCATGGCAGCTTTGAGTTTTCCCTTCATTTCCGGAAAAGGAATTACCTGTTTGCCCTCCATATGACCACATCTTTTTGGTGCGACCTGGTCCTCTATGAACAGTCCTGCAGCACCGGCGTTAATGTATTCTTCGACAGTTCTGCAGGTATTTACTGCGTTTCCAAAACCGTTATCTGAATCTCCCACCACGGGTATTTTTACTGCCCTTGCTATGGACCGGACCTGGGCGGCCATTTCAGAAAGGGTCAGAAGTCCTACGTCAGGCTGTCCCAGCATTACAGCAGCAGTTCCGTAACCGGAATGCTGAAGGGCTTCAAAACCAGCCATCTCGCATATTCTGGCGCTGAGGGAGTCGTAAACTCCTGGTGCTACGACAGGTTCGGACTTTTCAAGCCTTTTCCTGAGGATCGAGGATCTTTTCATGGATAATTCCCTCCTGTAAACTCGCAAATAATGCCTTTGTAATCATTCTTTCCATAGCAACTTCTTGAAAAGATGTCTTTACCTGCCTGTGGAGTATTTTTTTTCCATTTCCCTTATCTCTGACAGTCCAACAAGATCATTGAAGGTCTCAAAGTCCATCATTCTGTCTTTATAATCAAGGGTGGATCCACTTTCTTTAAGTACTTTCATTACATCAGAAATGGCCCGGGCCATTGCAAAAGTAGCTGTTACAGGAAATATGGCTATGTCATAACCTGTTTCCTGAAGTCTCGAAACGGGAAGAAAGGGGGTCCTGCCGTGTTCTACCATGTTCGCCAGAACAGGAACATCAAAGCTTGTTGTTATGGTCTTCATCTCGTCTTCGGTTTCAGGAGACTCGATAAAAAGAATATCCGCTCCAGCTTCTGCATAGATGTGGCCTCTCTCTATAGCCTCATCGATACCATGGGTGGTTCTTGCATCGGTTCTTGCCATGATCATAAAATCCATGTCCTGCCTTGCGTCACATGCGGCCTTTATTTTACCGGCCATTTCATCCGAAGGTATTATTTCCCTTCCCGTCATGTGTCCGCATTTTTTGGGAGCTACCTGGTCCTCAAGTTGGATGCAGGCAGCTCCTGCTTTCTCGTATTCACGTACAGTCCTGGCAACGTTGACAGCATTTCCATAACCGGTATCACCGTCGGCGATAAGGGGAATATCAACTGCGTCAGCTATTCTTGATACTCTCCAGGCCATCTCTGTCAGGGTCAGAAGACCGACATCTGCCTTGCCGAGCATGCTTGCCGATGTGCCGTAACCGGTCATGTAAAGGGCGCTGAATCCCTGCTCCTCTATGATCCTTGCGGTCAGGCAGTCATGAACTCCTGGTGCTACCAGTATCTCCCCTTCCTGTACGAGATGCTTCAGTTTTTCGGTCTTTCTCAAATATAGTTCATCCTCTCAACTCTTTTATTTAATGCATTATCGAAGGTAACCACAGGCTCATCTGTGGGAAGACAATGACCAGAATTATCATGATCACCATAAGCACGATGAAGGGCCAGACTCCCTGGATAATGTCTCCCATGTGAATATCCTTGCGAAGTCCGTTTATCACGTAAAGGTTCATACCCACAGGAGGAGTGATAAGTGCCATGGTCATATTGACGGTCAGTATGATAGCGTACCAGATAGGATCTATCTCAAGGGCATGAAGTATAGGAGTAACCAGTGGCATGGTCAGCAGAATAATTGATACTGTCTCCAATATCATTCCGAGAACAAGCATGAGCAGGTTCATTGCAAGTATGAACATCAGGGGAGTAAGGTTGTTCTCAATGATAATCTCTGTAAGCATCTGAGGTATCATAAGCAGGGTCATTACCTTTCCGAACAGAATAGCAGCAGCTATTATCAGTGCGATCATTGATGATGTACCTACTGACTTCAGACAGACCTTCGGAAGATCCCTGAACTTTATGCTTCGATATACGATTAGAGTAATGAACAGACTGTAAACAAGTCCTACTGCGGCAGCTTCGGTGGGAGTAAATATTCCTCCGTAAATACCTCCGATGATTAGAACTGGAAGGAAGATTCCCCATATGTTCTTGCCGGTTATTTTCATCCTCTCAGACCAGGAAGTACGAGGCATGGGAGTAAATCCGCCTTTCTGGCTTTTGATGACGGAGTAGACCACGAAAATTGCAGTAAGAAGGAGTCCGGGAATTATCCCTGCGATGAAAAGTTTACCTACTGATTCCTCTGTGATGGATCCGTAGAGGATCATGGGAATGCTCGGGGGTATGAGAATACCAAGCGTTCCTCCTGCTGCCAGAAGCCCCAGGGTGAACTTTTTGTCGTACCCCCGTTCTATCATGGCAGGATAGGCAACCATTCCTATCGTTGCAGCAGTGGCAGCTCCGGATCCTGTGATAGCCGAGAAAAAGGCACAGGCCAGAATTGTAGCAATGGCAAGGCCTCCAGGGAGGTGGCGAACCCATGCGTTCATGACCTCGAACAGATCGTCTCCAACCCTGCCGTCAAGAAGGATCTGGCTCATGAGAATGAAAAGAGGAATAGCAAGGATCGTGAAGCTTTCGAGTGAAGTGAACATGGTGGATCCGACGATGTTCACCGGCAGGTTGTTCATCAAAATAAGGAGGACTGAAGTTGAGCCAAGGGAGAAGGCAACAGGAAGCCCCATAAAAAGTATCACAAGAAGAAGACCTATTACAAATAGAAAACTTGTCATGCCTGTTCACCTTCCTCTTTTGTCTGTCCAGTAACAATGGAGAATTTTGTTCCTGTAAGAATGATAAATTGCAGTGTGAGGATCGCAAAACCTACAACAAGGGCCAGGTGAGGTATCCACAGAGGAGTTCTCAAGGGGGTAGCAGAGAATTTTCCGTATTTTATCGTTGACTCAAGCATATGCCAACCCTGAACTGTTACGTAGGCTGAAAAGATAGTGCCGATAATGCTGGTAAAAAATTCAAGAACATTCTGGGTCTTCCTTGAGAATCTTATTATAAGGAGGTCGATCCTGACGTGTTTTCCTACCTGGAGAGTGTAGGCTGCTCCGGCAAGCATCGTCCAGATAAAAATATAGATTGCTATTTCCTGGGCCCAGATGGTGGGAGAGTTAAAGAAATACCGGGCAATTACTTCGTAGAAAAGAATGAGTCCCATGGCGAGAATACCAAGTCCGCTGGCATAGCCGATGAATAGATTCACCCTTTCAATAATATTTTTGATTGATGACAGCATATCAATTCCCCTTTACAAGGTTTTCTTCTGATTTAAGGCAGGACGAAAATATTTTTCGTCCTGCCTTAAGTGATCAGCAATTAATAAAACTGCTGAAAATTGTCTATATGACTAATTGAGAGATGTAGCGATCTCCATAAGTTTTTTACCAATTTCACCCGTGTTTTCGGTGAAGTCTTCCCTTACGGGGGCAGTTGCCTCTACGAAAACCTTCCTGTCTTCAGGAGTAAGTTCGTAGATATCAAGGCCATTGTCCTTGATCACCTTGTATGCAGCCTGTTCTGATTCAGCGATCTGGGCTCTTATGAAAGCAGCGGCATCGTCTCCTGCTTTTGAGAGTACCTCTTCCTCTTCATCGCTCAGTGAATCCCACCACTCAAGATTAGCCTGTACGAAGAACTGTGCAGTTGTGTAGTTGGCGAGGGTCATGTACTTCTGGACTTCATAAATTTTCCTCGAGACTGCTGCAGGCATTCCTGTAGTTGCGCCGTCCACGGTTCCCCTCTGAAGGGCCATGTACATCTCTGAAGAACTCATGACTGCAGGTGTTCCACCAAGGGCTTCTACAGTATCAGCAGTCCCCTTGCTGAAGGTCCTTATCTTGAGACCTTCAAAGTCTGCAGGTTTTTTAAGGGGCCTAACATTGTTGAAGTACTGTACGAGTCCATAATCGACCCAGAAAACGATCTTTGCTCCCTTGGACATGAATTCCTTGTCAAGAAGCTCACCTGCTCCTGCTTCGATAAACTTTTTGGGAGAGTCAAGATCCTGGAATATAAAGGGCATCTCGAATACGTCAGCTTCAGGTACCATTCCTGACCATTTGTTTACCGGTACCAGTGCAAGCTGAACCATTCCTTCCTGGATGGCTTCAACTACTTCTGTGTCCTTGAAAAGCTGGGCGGAATGAAAGACCTTGACTTCCATTTCGCCTTCTGAGTGTTCAGCAACTTTTTCTGCAAATACATCCATGCCCTTTGAGATAAAGTGAGAGGGTGGAAGCTGGTTGGAAAGGTTTATCTGGGTTGCAGCAAAAACGGGACATGCGGCAACAAGTAAAACTGTCATAACTGTTACTGCCTTGAGCATTTTTTTCATTAGTAGTGCACCTCCGAATAGTATTTTTTCCTTTTTTAGTACATGATGCCCGGTGTTCAGATTAAGAGTTACCACCTCCTGGTATTTACATCTGGTCGTCTGTCGACAGAATGTTTATCGAAAAAAAATCAGGCTTTTCCGATATTGGATACTCTTCTGCCGAAAAGGCTGTGAGCCCGTCCTTTCTTTATTTCCTCAAGATCTCCCTTTCTCAGGTCCTCTATGATCTTTCTGTGGCTTTGGACGATAGCCTGGAGATCTCTCTCGTGCAATAGATCCTCGAACATGCCAAGTTTCAGCTGATTGTACAGATCAGTTAGTATCTTTTTTGTGTGGGGTCTTCTTGCTTTTGACCAGGTGAACTTGTGAAATTCAACGTCCTTGAAAACAAACTCTGAGATCTTGGACTCAAAATCAATGTTTCTGCAAGCAGTTTCTCCCATTTGATCAACCAGTTTTTCCATTTGGTTGAAATCTTCATCACTGAGAAGATTCTGTTTCGTAAGGATTTCATATATGCGACATTCGAGGATGAAGCGGAGGTCATATATTTCCTCCAGTGATTCAGAGGAGTAATCAGCAACAAAGGTGCCTTTGCGTGGAACTGAATTAACCAGTCCCTGGTTTTCGAGCTGTCTCAGGGCGTCTCTGACAGGAGCTCTGCTGATATTGAGTTTTTCTGCAATATCCGATTCGACCAGCTTGTCTCCCTTTCTGTATGTCTGGTAGACAAGTATCTGGTCTCTGAGGTAATGCATAACCCTTAGCGCTATGGTTTGGTTGAAGTCTGTTCCTATCATCGGGAAAAATCTCCTTTTAGTCGACCGTCGACAACAAATATACTACAAAAGGGAAATCTCTGGCAAATTGAATACTAAATACAACGTTACCGAATTTTCTAATGATGGATAGAAGGGTATTATAGCCATCGGTGAATATTTTCCCGGTAAAGCTGGTGCAGTTTCCTGGTGAATTTTCCAGGTTTACCCTTTCCAATAACAGTATCGTTTATTTTTGTTACTGGAAGCACTCCTTTAATGGATCCGGTTATGAAAGCCTCTTCGGCCTCCGGGACCTCGGAAAGAAGAGGGCTTTTCATAGATGTTTCCATACCCTGTTCTGATGCAATGGTCAGAATTATCTTCCTTGTTGTTCCTGGCAAGACTCTTTCATCAGGGGCGGTTATGAGCCTGCCCTCTTTTACCATGAAAAAGGAGCTGTGGGACGATTCTGTTATTTCCCCTTCAGGGCAGTAGAGGATTTCGTACACCTCGGGAGATTTTGAGTTTTCCCTGAATGCCAGCATGTAGTTTACCGATTTTGTCTCAGGCATTGGCCTTGCGGCGTTAACTGTCTTCAGCCATATGCCCTTTTTGTAAAGATCTGGTTCTGGTTTTACAGTTTCCTGGAAGATTATAAAAAATCTTGGATCTGTGAATTTGCCCATTTTTTCATCGTATTTATCTCCTCCGGTAATGTATGGACGTATGACCACTTCTGTCTGAGGTTTTTCAAAACGGGAAATGCCCTCCCGGATCAGTTTCGACATGGCATCCATAGAAACAGGTGGTTCAATTCCACAACTGCAGGCTGAATTGAAGAGTCTTTCCAGATGGGAAGTCAGATTTACCGGCCTTTTTTCGTGGGTGCTTATGCTATCGAATACACCTACTCCCCGCTGTATGATAAGATCAGTCACCGGGAGCAAAGTTTTTTCAGTGGGTAGATACTCTCCTTTAAAGTAGCAGAAATTCATTTTATTCACCTCTATACTCTGTATGCTCTGAAGTAACCTGACAATTCTAACATGACCCTGAAAAAACTGAAGCATTCCCTAATGCAATTTATCTTATACTTGCCTTTAATAGCAGTTGTTGAGGTATAATTTTAAAAGTATGTACTCCAGTGTAAAAGTGCATAAATGTCATCTATTCTGAGACTGAAGGAGTCATCGAATGGAGTTAAAGGGGAAAACAGCCGGAATTGCCCTTTTTACAGCCCTTTTTTGTTCTTTCTGTTTCCTTTTCTGTTCCCCGAGAATGGCTTTTGCCGAGGGTACTTCTGAAGGAGATTATCAGATCCTTGTCCTGAATTCCTACGGAGAATGGTATAACTGGACCTCCAGCATTAACGATGGGATAATCAGGGCTTTTGAAGAGAAGAATATCCGCGGAGATTTCTATTTCGAACATATGCATGTAAAAAGATTTTCTTTCCAGGATTTTTTTGAAAAATATTACGACATGCTTGAAAGAAAATACAGCAATACCCGTTTTGACCTGATTCTTTCAACGGATGATGACGCCTTAAGATTCCTTTCCAGGTATGCTCATGGGCTTTTTCCAGGTGTTCCGGTGGTTTTCTGTGGTGTGAACGATCCTTCCGTTATAAAGAACAGTTCACTGGACGCAGCTGGCTTTATTGAAGATCTTGCCATCAGGGAGACCGCGGACAAGGCCCTGACCCTCCATCCTGAAACATCCAGGATAATTCTCGTAAGCGACGGAACAACAACTGGCAAGATCCTTCGTAAGCAGGCAGGAAAGGACCTGGCTTCCCTTGAGTCCACTATTAGCATAACCGACCTTCACGATCTGGGAAAGAGCGCTCTCCAGAGGCGCCTTCGCGCCCTTGAGGATACTCCCTCTGTTATCCTTTTCCTCGGTTTTTACAAAGGATCAGATGACGAGATCTATACCACCGAAGAATCCCTTGCCCTGATCAGAGAGTCTTCTTCCTGGCCCGTCTATTCCTTCTGGGATTTTACCCTTCTTGATGGACCTTATTCTGCAACTGGTGGAATAGTCTTTGAAGGCGAGAAGATAGGATATGAGGCAGGTATGGCTGCTGTCAATATCCTTGATGGATCAATACTTCCAGAAGGAATACTTGCCCTTGACCCGGAAGAACCTGAAGAAATGTACAGTTTCCCTTCTGCCAGAGATTTTGGCCTTGATACGAAGAGCCTCGCTGGTTCAGGAACTCTTCTTTATAAGACGGAATCATTTTTTGAGAGATATGCAGGCCTAATCGCCGTCAATGTTCTTTTCTTTTGTGTAATGGCAGTCCTTTTCGCAGTTTTGTTCTATGTAAGTTCCCGCAGAAAAAAGATCGAAAAAGAACTGGAGACCGAAAAGGAGTATTGGGAAAATCTTTTTCATGAATCTCCGGAAGCTATAGTGATAACAGATAAAAAAGGTATTCTTCATAGGGTGAACAAGTCTTTCTGCTATCTTTTCGGATTTAAGGAGGAAAAGATCCTGGGCAGATCCCTTGATGGACTGTTTGCGAGGAACCGAAAACAGTTCGAGGAGGCTGTAAGCCTGACCGAAAAAATCGAAAGTGCGGATATTCTGGAGATAGAAACTCTCAGAAATGACAGAAACAACAGACAAATTTCCGTTTCTCTAATGGGTGTACCTCTTGTGGATAACAGAGGGGAAAGGTATAATTTCTGGATTTACAGGGATATTACCCAATTGAAAAAAGCAGAATCAGAGCTGGCCTACAGGTTACATTTCGAGGAGATCCTGTCTCAGGTTTCATCAAGGCTGGTCTTTATCGATAACCTGAACAGAACTCTGGATGAGATCATGGAAGAACTCGGCAGTTTTCTGGGGTGCTCCGGAATTTATCTTTTCTCTATAGCCAGACAGGAAGGAAGACTATCTCTCATACACGAAACAGTAATGTCGGGCAGGAAGAGAGGGGATATCCTCTCTTTATATAACCTCTCAATTTCCGATTGGATCCCCCTTTTCAGGACAATAAGAAAAGAAAGCTATTTTTTCTATGATAAAAACAATAATGGGCAGTGTCTGAATGACATTGTATGCAAAGATAGTTCAATAGCATCCTTTCTTGCTTTGCCTCTGAATTTCAGTAATGATAAAGAAGGAATAATCCTCTTTGAAAATTTTAAAGCTGAACGTGCCCGGGAAATGACGGACATAACCTTTCTCAAGGCCATTGCTGACTTGTTGGGTGAAACCTTCAGCAAGTTCGAGAAAAACAGTGAACTTGAAAAAACCGCCAGGGACCTGGAGAAGACTTTTAAGGGAGCATTCGGAACCATAACAAGGATGCTCGAGATAAAAGACCCCTATACCTGCGGACATCAGGAAAGAGTAACAGAGCTTGCTGTTGCAATAGCCAGGGAAATAGGTCTTGATAAACAAAGAATTGAAGCTATCTATTATGCTTCACTCGTGCACGACATTGGTAAAATAAGCATACCAGGAGAGATCCTCGCCAAACCTGGAAGGTTGTCCAGTGTGGAATTCGAGCTTATCAAAAACCACGCCAGGTATGGATGGGAAATACTGAAAAATATAAAATTTCCCTGGCCTGTTGCCGAGATAGTTTATCAGCATCATGAACATATTGACGGCTCAGGATATCCGAGAGGTCTGAAGAACGAAGAGATTCTCATAGAAGCCAGGATAATGACAGTCGCTGATGTGGTGGAGGCAATGTCTTCGGACAGGCCCTATCGCCCAAGACTTGGGATCGAAAGGGCTTTGGAGGAAATTTCAAAGTACAGTGACAGATGGTTTATGCCCGAAGTTGTTGAGGCTTGCCTTTGTCTTTTCAGGGAGAAAGATTTCTCTTTCAGCTCACGGGAAGAAAGAGAAGCTCAGCCAAGTGAAAGAAGGGTCTGACTGCATGGTCTCCGCAAGAAAGATAGCCATTCTGTCTGTTCTTGTAGCTTTTTTATTCCTGACCGGCGCAGGAACAGCTATTGCTGCGCCGGGATCATCTACTGCAGGAAAAGCTGGTCTTGAAATAGGAGAAGCCAAGAGGGTGATGATCCTTCATTCCTATCATAAGGGCTACCCCTGGACAGACATGTTAGGAAAGACCATTATGAAGACTTTGGAGTCAAGGTACTCCAGGGTGGATTTTGTAACTGAATACATGGATGTAAAACGAGATCCCGGAGTTCATAATCTCTTCGAGCAGACCATGCTTCTTTCGAGCCGTTACAGGGACGTGGGTTTCAACCTCGTGATATGTACCGACAATCCGGCTTTAAGACTCCTCAGGGCCTACGGTGAATATCTTTTTCCCGGTACCCCTGTGATCTATTGTGGAATTACAGGAGAGGCCTTTGCCCTTACCGAAAGCGAGAACATGGCAGGAATTACACGAAGGCACGAAATAGCAGGAAATCTGAGACTTATCAGCCAGATTCTCCCTGATGTTAAAAAAATATACATTGTTTCAGGCCAGAAAAGGGACTGGATAGAATCCCAAAGGGACACAATTGACGGGAAATTTGAATTCGAGGTCCTGGATATGGGTGATCTTGATCTCGGGGAAGTTGCTTCTACAGGAAGAAACCTTTTGGAGAATTCTGCCCTTTTTATAACAGAGACTGGACATTATGCATGGTCAGGACTTGCTGTTTTTGAAAGAAAGGCAGAGACCCTTCTTTCTTTCGCTACTGTTCCGGTCTTTACTACCGAGGAACATCTTGTAAAGCAGGATAAAGCTGTGGGAGGCCTGGTACACCGGGCAGGGTATTACGGTGAAATGACTGCTGAAATAGCCGGGAAGGTCCTTGAGGGAGTTCCACTGGAGGAGATACATAATTTAGAAGGCCCCTCAGAATATGTATTCAGTTCTCCTGCACTTGAAAGATTTGGCATTGACGAAAATGTTCTACCTCCGGATAGCTTGGTCTACAACAGATCCCGTTCTTTCTGGGAAAGACATGGCGATATAATTTTTATAAACTTTACAGTTGCGGTATTTGCTCTTCTTTACGCTGGATATCTGGTTGTCAGTCTTAAAAAGAGAAATCTTGCAGAAAAGCGGTTAAGGTCAGAAAAGAATTTTATGGAAAAACTTTTCCAGAATTCTCCTGAGGGTATTGTCCTGGCGGATGAGAATGATCGGGTTGTACGAATGAATCGTTACATGGGGGAAATGTTTGAGGTGGACCCAGGGGAATGTGTGGGCAAGCCGGTGAACGATATAGTTGCCTCTGAAGAGGACCTGAAAGAAGAAGCCTGTGTAATGTCCAGAGATGCCCTGGCAGGCGTAAAATTTGAGAGGGAAACCGTAAGGAGCAGATCTGACGGTAAACATTTTCCTGTATCCATTAAGAGCATGCCCTTCAGTGCAGGTGGAGAGAATATGATCTATGGTATTTACAGGGACATAACCGGAAGAAAGAAATACGAAGAGAAATTGAAGGAAAGACTCTCCTGCGAGGAAAGTATCTTTTCCATAGCATCAAAAATGGTCATAGAGAACCACCTTCCAGCAGCCACAGACATCTGTCTGGAAGATATATCCAGATTTATCCATGCTGACAGGGCTTATGTTGCCCTTTACTCGGAAGAAAGACACAGTTGGGAAATTCTGCATGACTGGATTTCCGATGACCACAGGGGCGTAATGAAAAGCAAGAAATCGGGAAAGGATCCTTTAACGGGAATTTTACCGACAACACTTGAAAAGCTTTACTCGGAAGGTGAGGTCCTCTTAGACAACGTTAGTGACAATGAGGCCCTTTTTTCCATGGAGGAATTGTCTCTACTAAATGAAGCTCAAATTAGATCCCTTGTACTCCTTCCCATGTTCAGGAAAGAGAGTATCTGTGGAATAGCCGGTTTTATAAATCCCTGGAAGGGGCAGGCCTGGAATATTGACAACATAAATGTTCTCAGGACCTTCCGAAATATCGTATTGGAAGCTCTCAAGAGACAGGATCTTGAAGATCAGCTTCAGACACGTATGTCCTCTATAAAATCTGTACTTGAAGGTACCGTAATGGCCATTGGACAGATCATTGAAATCAGGGACCCCTACACTGCAGGACATCAGAAAAGGGTAGCGAAACTCGCAACTGCAATAGCAAGACATCTGTACCTTTCAGATTTTCAGGTCCTGGGAATTTTTTATGCTTCTCTTGTGCACGACATCGGCAAGATAAATATTCCTGCTGAAGTCCTCACAAAACCCGGCAAATTAACATCTCTTGAGGAAGAGCTTGTCAAAAGGCATCCCTATTACGGATGGGAAATTCTGCGCAACATTGATTTCCCCTGGCCCGTGGCCAACATAGTTCTTCAGCATCATGAACATTATGATGGGACAGGCTATCCTGAGGGGTTGAAAGGAGTGGAGATCATGCTCCAGGCAAGGATAATAGCAGTTGCAGATGCCCTTGAGGCAATGACCTCCGACAGGCCTTATCGTCCGGCAAGAGAGCTTGAAGAATCTTTTGCAATGATAGAAAAATTTTCCGGAAGTTTTTATGATCCGGAAATTGTTTCAGCCTGCAGAGAGATTTGCGAGAAAACAGATCTTCTTATGGATGATAATAGTTTCAGTAATGTATAATGAAAAGTGTTCATTGAGGGAATAATATATTATTATTTAAATAATATATTACATATCAGTTTATCTTGGGGGGATTTGTATGTCTTTTGAGGTCCTGGCGATAAATCCAGGTTCCACAAGCACGAAAGTCGCATGGTTCAGTGATGAAAATGAAAGATGGAGAGAGACTGTACGTCATGATCCCGAAAAAATTGCAGGTTTTGCTCATACTGCGGATCAGTATGAGTTCAGGCTGGAAACCATAGAAAAAGTTGCGAAAGAGCACGGAAACAACTTTGACGAACTGGACGCAGTGGTAGGAAGAGGCGGTATCATAGATCCGATACCGGGAGGTACCTATTTAGTGGACAAAGACCTGGTCGAGAGGTCAAGTCTCGGTAAACCCTGGGATCATGCTTCAAATCTTGGCTGTATAATCGCTGATGCCATATCTTCACCAAGGTCCATTCCTGCTTATATTGTAGATCCCGTTGCTGTGGACGAACTGGACAATGAAGCCAGGTTGACAGGTCTTCCGGAACTGCCCAAGCATTCCCTCTCCCATGCGCTGAATATAAAGGCCACGGTCAGGCTCGCTGCGAGGGATCTGGAAAAAGACTGGGATTCTCTTAACTTTGTTGTTGTCCACCTTGGCGGTGGTATCTCTGTCTGTGCACACAGAAAGGGCAGAATCTGCGACGTAAACAGTGGCAATGACTTTGGTCCCTTTTCCCCCGAAAGATCTGGAGGCCTTCCTGCTGGTGATTTTGCCCGGATTTGTTATAGCGGAGAGTATAATCTGAAGGATATGCTGAAAAAGGTAGTCGGCAGGGGAGGAGTTTACAGCTATCTCGGGACCAGCGACATGAAAGAAGTAAGGGAAAGAATCAAAAAAGGAGAAGAAAAGGCCATTCTGGTTGAAAAGGCCATGGTCCTTCAGCTTGCAAAAGAAATAGCGGCAATGGCTACCACAATTAAAGGTGAGGTTGACGCAATTCTCGTTACCGGGGGAGTTGCCTATGACAGTGACTTTGTTATGGAAATACAGAAAAAGGTTCAGTGGATAGCTCCTGTCCTTGTTTATCCGGGAGAGGACGAGATGCGGGCACTCCTTCTCGGGACCCTGAGAGTTCTGAGAAAAGAGGAAGAGCCCAAAAAATATTCAGATTACACGGGGGCGAAAAGTTGATGGCACTTGAAAATCTGGATGGTCTCAATCGGCTGTGTTTGAGTGGAAAGGGAATGACAGTTGCTGTAGCCTGTCCTCATGGTTCAGACACTTTGAGCGCTGTGAGCCGTGCGAAAAACGATGGAATTGTCAAGCCGGTCCTGGTAGGAAACCCGGATGTTATAAGTTCCGTCGCCAGCGATAGCGATATCGATATCGAAGGAATTGAGATAGTGGCAGAAAAAGATGATCACCTTGCAGCGGAAAAGGCCGTGCAGATGGTTTCTTCCCGTGATGCAGATCTTTTAATGAAGGGCCTTGTCAAAACAGCTACTTTACTAAAGGCTGTTTTAAACAAGGAATGGGGACTTCGAACCAGTTCCCTTCTGTCCCATCTTCTCCTCTTCGAGGCTTCCGTAGAGGAGAAGAAGGTCCTGGCCCTCTCGGACGGTGGTATGAACATGTATCCTGACCTGTCAACCAAGGTGAAGATCATCGAAAACGGAGTGGACTGTCTCCACAGATTGGGAATGGATCGCCCAAGGGTAGCGGCTCTGGCTGCAGTTGAAGCCGTAAATTCCGATATGCCGTGCACTCTCGATGCGGCAGCTCTGGCAAGAATGAACGATCGTGGACAGATTCGCGGATGTCTGGTGGATGGACCTCTTGCACTTGATAACGCCATAAGCGGGAAGTCCGCAAAGATAAAGAACATCAAATCTTCTGTTGCAGGGAATGCGGACATGCTCCTTGTCCCGGATATAGAGGCCGGAAACATGCTGGCCAAGGTGGTCCTGTACATTGCCAGAAACCGGGCTGCCGGTGTTGTTCTTGGTGCGAAGAGACCAATAGTTATGACAAGCAGGTTCGACTCCATGGAGACCAAGCTTTTCTCCATAGCACTCGGGGCAGCTATTGCAGGATAGAACTGATCTTTTGTACCCTGGGTATTGTATAATGTATTTGCTTTTTGATGTTTCATGGGGTAATCTTTGAAAAGAATTTATTTATAAGGGACAAAAAATCAATATAAAGACTTTAACGGGAGGTTTTTTTATGGAACAGATTCGTTCACTTTCAGCACTTCTTGACTACGCCAAAAAGATCGGCGCTGAGCAGGGTCCGAAAAAGGTCAGCGTTGCCATGGCGGAGAATGCAGGTCTTCTCTCCTGCCTTGAGGAAGCCAGAACAGAAGGTATAGCAGAATCTATCCTCGTAGGCAACGAGGATAACATCAAGGTTGCTGCAGACGAAGCAGGAGTTGATCTTTCAAACTTCGAGGTAATTGACGAGAAATCAGAGGCAAAGATGGGCCTCGTGGCTGTTGAAAAAGTATCCTCAGGTCAGGCTGACATTTACATGAAGGGTCAGATACACACAAATGATTTCCTTCGGGGAATGCTCAACAAGGAAGTTGGTCTGAGGAAGGGTAAAAATACCATATCCCACTGCTATTTTCACTCTGTAGAGGGATTTGACAGGATATTTTTCATTTGCGACGCAGCTTTCAACATGTATCCTGATCTTGCCCAGAAAGCCCAGATCCTTCAGAACACGGTAAATTTTGCAAGATCCCTGGGTGTGGACGAACCCAAGGCAGCAGTTCTTGCCGCGGTGGAGGTTGTTAACCCAGATATGCCATGTACACTCGAGGCTGCAGCACTTTCCCAGATGAACAAACGTGGCCAGATAAAAAACTGTGTAGTTGACGGTCCTTTTGCCCTTGATAATGCAATTAACGAGGAGTCTGCCCGCACAAAGGGAATAGTTTCTCCTGTGGCAGGGGAAGCGGATATTCTTGTCGTACCTGACATAGAGGCCGGAAACATGCTGGCCAAGGCTATAGTGTATTTCTCAAAGAACGAGACAGCCGGACTTATTCTCGGAGCAGCAGCTCCTGTGGTACTGACAAGCCGCGCTGACAGTCCCAGGGCAAAGCTGATATCTGTTGCAGCAGCTGCCGCCCTTTCAGACTTTGAGAAATAATTTTTCCTTTGATCTTTTTTACAGGGTCCTTAGAATAGCTCTGGAAAGGGATTTTTAGTATTTTGACTTATAGCAGGGGACCTCGTTGAGACCATGACAGGGTCCCCTGTGTCCATTTCGCGAGGGAGATGTTTATCATGAAAGTATTGACTATCAATCCTGGCTCCACAAGTACCAAGGTTGCTCTTTTCGATGATGAAAGGGAACTGTGGAACCAGACCCAGCGGTATGATGTAGATGTGCTCAAGCAGTACAATGGCATAATGGCCCAGGAAGAATTCAGGCTTGACGAAATAAAGAAAATGATAAGCGAGAATGGAACAAGCCTTTCAGAGATAGATGCTTTTGTCGGAAGAGGGGGTCTGCTAAGACCCATACCAGGTGGCACTTATTCGATCAATGATCTCATGTTAAAGGATGTTAGGTCCTGCAGGTACGGAGAACATGCAAGCAACCTGGGAGCTCCCCTGGCACATCGCCTTGCCAGCGAAGAAGGTTCTGAAAAGGCATATATCGTTGATCCCGTAGTTGTCGATGAGCTTGCTCCTGAAGCAAGGTTAAGTGGACTTGCTGATATAGAGAGAAGGTCTATCTGGCATGCACTCAACCAGAAAGCTGTAGCAAGAAGAGCAGCCACAGAAATGGGGAAAAAATACGAAGACGTGAACCTTATAGTTGCCCATATGGGCGGAGGGATATCTGTCGGTGCTCATGAAAAAGGACAGGCAGTTGACGTAAATAACGCCCTCGACGGAGAAGGTCCCTTTTCTCCGGAAAGAGCGGGTTCTCTCCCGATAGGAGGACTTTGCAGACTGGCCTATAGCGGCGAATATGACCTTGATGAACTGAGGAGGAAAATAGTGGGCAACGGAGGACTTGTTGCTCATCTCGGAACAAATGACCTGAGAGAAGTTCAGAAAATGATAGAAGCAGGCAATGAGAAGGCTACGCTTGTCTTTGATGCTCTTGTTCTTCAGATATCCAAGGAGATAGGTTCCCGTGCTGCGGTCCTGGCTGGGAAAGTTGATTCCATAGTACTAACTGGAGGGCTTGCCTACAGCGAGGAACTTGTCAAAAGAATAACCGAAAAGGTTTCCTACATTGCAGATGTAAAGGTCTATCCCGGCGAAGACGAAATGAAAGCCCTTGCCGAAGGGGGCTTAAGGGTAATTCGAGGAAAAGAAGAGGCAAAGGAATATAAATAAATACAGGTGACAGACTTAGAGGAGTTTTATGAAAAAGAACAGGGAGCTTCCTGAGAAGCTCCCTGTTCTTTTTCACAGAATATATGTAAACAGATTTTATATCTCAAGCTATCTCAAGCTCTTTGTTTTTCATAAATTTCTGGGAAAAGTATATTAATACGAGAGCTCCGAATCCTGTAAGGTCAGTGTAGACGCCAGGGAAGATCAGTGCAATGGCTCCCGTAAAAAGGATGAGCCTTTCCCATATTTTCAAAGTTCTCAACCAGTAACCAGAACCTGCAAAGGCTAAGGATGTAGTACCAATAATGGCAGTTGTGAAATAAAAGATGACGTTAAGAGGTGTTGTATTGATAAGGAGCAACTGAGGATTGTACGCAAATATAAAAGGTATGGTAAATCCTGCTATTGCAAGTCTCAGGGCTGTGAAGCCCGTTCTCATGGCATTAGCGTTGGCGATACCTGCTCCAGCATATGCTGCAAGAGCTACAGGTGGTGTAAGGTCAGCTATAATACCGTAATAGAGTATAAACATATGTGCCGCAAGGGGGGGGACTCCAAATTTCTGGATAGCAGGAGCAGCCATTGAGGCAAGAACAATGTATTTTGCCGTAGTTGGTAGACCCATTCCAAGTATTATCGAAGCTATCATTGTAAAAACCAGAGTGAAGAAAAAAATTCCGCCCGATAGAACGACTATTCCGTTTGCTAATTTTAATCCCACTCCTGTAAGGGTTACAACTCCAATTATAATTCCGGCACAAGCACATGCGGTAGCAACTCCAAGGGCAGCCCTTGCTCCGTTTTCCATAGCCTCGAGGACATCTCTGAAACTCATTCTTGTGCTTGATTTCAACATTGAAATGCCAACTGTAACTATGATACTTACAAAGGCAGCTCTCAAGGGTGTGTATCCTTTAACGAGCAGATAGACTATAACTACAATGGGGAGCAGCATATGTCCACCTTTTTTAAGGACATTGCCTACTCTGGGGAGATTTTCCCTTGGTAGCCCCTTTAAACCGAGTCTCTTTGCTTCCATGTGGACCATTATTCCGACTGCAAGATAATACATAACAGCTGGCAGTATAGCTGCAACGGCTATTTTAATATAAGCAATACCTAAAAATTGCGCCATTATGAATGCAGCAGCCCCCATAATGGGAGGCATAAGCTGTCCACCCGTTGAAGCAGCTGCTTCAACGGCAGCGGCAAAGTGTCCTGGATAGCCTATACTCTTCATCAAAGGTATTGTGAAAGCACCAGTGGTGACTGTGTTAGCTACTGAACTGCCAGAGATGGAACCGAAGAGTCCACTTGCAAGAACTGCAACTTTTGCAGGACCCCCTACCCTGTGTCCTGTAGCGGCAAGAGCCAGATCTATAAAGAATTTGCCCAAGCCGGTTTTATGAAGGAACGCTCCAAAAAGAATGAACAAAAAGACAAATGTTGCAGATACACCGAGGGGTAGTCCCAAAATACCTTCGGTAGTTACGTACATATGGGTGATAATCCTTTTGACAGGAAATCCACCATGACCTAACATGCCAGGAATTAGATTTCCAAACTTCGCGTAAAGAAGAAATGCTGTGGCAACCATTGCAATAGGCATGCCAACAGCTCTTCTGCAAGCCTCAAGAACAAGAAGTATGGCAAGGCCTCCGTAAATGAGATCTCCCCAGGTGGGCAATCCTGCACGAAGCATGATGTCCATGTAGTTTATTACAATATACATTCCTACCCAGACTCCTAAACCTGCAAGAACAAAGTCGAACCATGGAATTTTGTTGTCCTTGACCTTCTTGGATGAAACTGGGAAGAGAAGGAAAACAAGACACAGAGTAAAAGCAAGATGAACTGATCTTTGTATTTGTGCTGGGTAAACACCTAAGGCTGCTGTGTAAAGCTGAAAAGCTGAAAAGGCTATACAAAGAAATATGGTAATCTTATTCCAGATTCCTCCGGGAGTTCGAAATGCTGATTCCTTGTCGTATTTTTTCAGTATTTCTTCTACATTTACTTCATCGTCGTTTGATTGCTGTTTTACTTTGGCCTTATTTTTATATTTCTGGGTTTCGTTCATTGTTTTCCCTCCCGTATGTAATTCCAGAAAAGATGAAAAAGATTTGTTTTTTCAATATCAAAAGCCAGATTTTCTCCCGGCTTTGCCCATTTTGTTAGTTTGTATTCCTTATCTTCAAATGTGAAGGTATGTTCAGCGAATCTGCCAACTCGTATATAAAGAACTGGAATTTCTATATTATAGCCAGTTATTCGGAATACTTTTCCTTCATGTGAAAATTTTTGGGTTCCAGTGGCCTGATAGGGTAAGCCGGCACCAAAATCGGAATAAACAGTTTCTTTTAGAACTATGTCTCCATTCTGGATAGAGTAGATTTCATCAACAGGAGTTTTTTCGACAGAATGAATACAGCTGATTGTGAATTGATCTTTTTCGTTTATGAATTGCCAATATTTGATATTTCCTTCTCCATCTTTTACGGAAAGAATCTGGAGAGGATATAGACCAAATACGAAAATAACGAATAATAATATCGAAAGTAAAATAAAAATGGGCTTTCTCAAGGTGATTAACCCTTTCCGAAATCAGGTTATTTACGTGAAAAATATTAAAAGTAGTTTCCCGAGAAAACTATTTTCTCGGGAAACTTTATCTCTACCTGTTTTTCCCCGAAAAACAGGTTAAAGGTTTATTACATAACTCCGTTTTCTTTGTAGAATTTTTCTGCTCCTGGATGGACAGGTATAGTTATACCATCGAGGGCATTTTCGAGGGTGATCGATTTTCCTTTATGATGGCTTTCACCGACCGCATCGAGGTTATCAAAGAAGGCTTTGGTCATAGTGTAGACAGCTTCCTCGGATAACTCTTCGTTTGCAATAAGGATAGCCTGTACAGCAACGGTCTGGTAAGGTTCTGTCTGTCCATTATATGTATTTGCCGGCATTACTTCTACAGCGAAAAATGGATATTCAGACATGAGTTTTTCACGCATTTCACCTTCGATAGGAAGAAATTTGATCTTCTGAAGAGTGCTTATATCCTGAATTGAAGAGTTAGGAGCTCCCGTTGTGTAGATGAAACCGTCAAGGAGTCTGTCCTTAAAATGATCTGCTGTTTCTGCGTATGAAAGAAAGTGGGGTTCGAAATTTTTGTAAGTCAGGCCAAAGACCTCGAAAATCTGTCTTGCATTAGCTTCGTTACCACTACCTGGAGCTCCTACGGAGATTTCCTTTTCCTTGAAATCAGAAATGCTGTCAAGTTCACTTTCTCCTGGTACTACTACGTGAATTGTCTCAGGATAGAGTCTTGCAATTGCTCTTATGTTCTCTACCTTTCTGTTAAAAAATTCAGTTCCCTTAAAGGCATAATCCGCGATGTCGTTCTGCACAAGTGCAAGATCGACATCTCCTGCCGCGATCAGGTTGATATTTTCAACAGAAGCTCCTGTTGATTGTGCTGTGATATTGAGGTCTGAGACGTTGTTGCTGATTATCTGTGCAATTGCGCCTCCGAGAGGATAATAGGTCCCCGAGGTCCCTCCGGTAGCAAGAGTCCACTGCATTGTTGCTGCAGAAGCTCCTCCTGCCAGTGCCATGATACATAAAGATGCTAGAAAGATCCTGATCCAATTTCTCCTTTTCATGTTTTACCCTCCTTGATAAATTTTTTTGTAAAGAGGAATGTAAAGTCATAATGTGCTAATTATACAATTAAATAATATGTTTGCGGTAGTCTGCATTCAAAAGGCCAGGAACCTGATAGTTTTTCTGAAATACTGCCATAGTTGACTGAACAGCCCCATTTATTTCACGAAAAAGAGCTTCCTCTGTCCAGGCTGCAACGTGTGGTGTTAAAATGACATTTTTGAAGCTGGCAAGGATATGCTCAGAGTTAATTGGTTCCTTTGTGAATACGTCAATTGCGGCTCCTGCAATCTTTTCATTCTCCAAAGTTCTTACAAGGGCAGATTCGTCCACAATGGGACCCCTTGCGGTATTGATCAGAATAGCCTTCGGTTTCATCAATTCAAACTGGCGATCTGAAATAAAGCCCCTTGTCTCTTTGGTTAGCGAGCAGTTTACGGAAATAATATCTGATTCTTTGAGAAGGGTTTCCAGGTTTTCAACCGATTCCATACTTCCGAATTCGTCTTTTTTGATTTTTACATAAGGATCATAAATAAGAATATTACTGTCGAAGCCCTCTAATTTTCTTGCAACTTCCCGCCCTACTGCGCCGTATCCAATAATACCTACAGTTTTCTCCCTCAGTTCTGATCCAAGTAAAGTGTCACCGGTTCTCCATCTGTTATTATGGATTGCTCCTGCTTGGGAGATGAAATTTCTCATAGAGGACATTATGAGCATAATACAGAACTCTGCGACAGTCGTATTGTTTGCTCCTGGAACGTAGGAAACAGCAATACCGTGTTTTGTAGCAGAATCTATATCTACGTTGGAGGGCTTCCCTCCACACTTCGCAATTATTTCAAGTTTTTTTGCATAATTCATGTCTTCTGAGCTTACACCACAACTGGAAGTAATAAGAATAGCACTGCTTTTTTCGAGGATTTTCCGCAGTTGAACATTAGAAAAGCTTTTGTCTGGATAGATAAATTGGATCTCTGCCAGGTCTTCGAGAGGTTTATACCATTCAAAGGGACCTACCGGTTCTATAACGTGTACTAGTTTCTTTTTCAAAAAAACTCCCCCTTTGCGGCTCCATGAAATAAAAAAACCGGACTTACATTTTGTTGACTGCTTTTACAAATACATATATCATGTCAGATATACGATGTCAAATTACCTGTTAAGGAATAAATTGTAACAATACTTAAAATTTAATTTACATTGCCAATAGTTCAATAAGTTTTAGCAGGCTAAAAATTATTCAGATAAGACAGAACCAATCAAAGGAGAGTGTAATAATGAAAATAAGGGGAATGTTTGCACCAATATCAACTCCTTTTAACAGTGATGAGGAGATCAATTATGGGAAATTGAAGGAAAATCTTTCCAAATGGGGAAAAACAGGTCTGGCCGGAGTCGTTGTGCTTGGTTCCAACGGTGAATTTGTATCCCTGACCCACGAAGAAAAGGTAAAAATGATAGCCTTTACGAGGGAGAATATTTCAG
>Ga0102928_1000202_pt1 | contig 36083 bp, 32 predicted proteins | sample SalPonR1_B_D1_MG_FD_78504 | JGI IMG/M metagenome (GOLD analysis project Ga0102928, IMG submission 78504) | Salt pond soil microbial communities from South San Francisco under conditions of wetland restoration - Salt Pond MetaG R1_B_D1_MG | ecosystem: Environmental > Aquatic > Marine > Intertidal...
CATTTGCGTTTGCGAGGGCTGAACCAGCCGCAGCTTGGAATAGGCCGCATCGTTGATCTCGTCCTTGAAGAGATAGATCCCGCCGGTCACGGCCAGGATCAGGACGAAGGGCAGGGTCACAAGGCCCGCGGTAAAGCGCGGAGCTGTCCGCGCGTTGGGGGATGTCACTCATGGTATGATTCCATTGAAGGTTCCGGCGCGTCGGGCCGGAGATGTCATGCAGGAATGTCCAGAAGGGATGACAGTGCGATATGGTAGGCCCGGAGGGACTCGAACCCCCAACCAAAGCGTTATGAGCGCTCTGCTCTAACCAATTGAGCTACAGGCCCGACCTGGGGCTTTTGCTATGCTGGCAAAGCAGGGGCGTCAAGGCTTTCAGATTGCGCCGGGGAGGGGGATCGTCTAACGGAGAGCCAGGATTTTCAGGAGGGCCGAGAATGAGCGAGCGCAGGAATGGTCTGACCTATGCGGATGCCGGTGTGGATATCGACGCGGGCAATGCCCTGGTCGACCGGATCAAGCCCGCCGCCAAGCGCACCGACCGCCCCGGCGTGATGGCGGGGCTGGGGGGATTTGGCGCGTTGTTCGACCTGAAGGCCGCCGGTTACAGCGACCCGATCCTGGTGGGTGCGACCGATGGGGTGGGCACCAAGCTGCGCATCGCGATCGACACGGGGAATGTGAATGGCGTGGGCATCGACCTTGTGGCGATGTGCGTCAACGATCTGGTGTGCCAGGGCGCCGAGCCGCTGTTTTTCCTGGATTATTTCGCCACCGGCAAGCTGGAGACAGACAAGGCCGCGCGCATTGTCGAGGGCATCGCCGAGGGCTGCGTGCGCGCCGGTTGCGCACTGATCGGCGGCGAGACCGCCGAGATGCCGGGCATGTATCCCGAGGGCGATTTCGATCTGGCGGGTTTTTCCGTGGGCGCGATGGAGCGGGGCACGGAGCTGCCGTCGGGCGTGGCCGAGGGCGACATCCTGCTTGGACTGGCCAGCGACGGGGTGCATTCCAACGGCTACAGTCTTGTGCGCAAGCTGGTCGAAATCTCGGGGCTGGACTGGCAGGATGATTGCCCCTGGGCGACGGGCACATTGGGCGAGGCGCTGCTGACGCCGACACGGCTTTATGTGAAACAGGCGCTGGCGGCGGTGCGCGCGGGGGGCGTTCATGCGCTGGCGCATATCACCGGCGGGGGCCTTAGCGAAAACATCCCGCGGGTGTTGCCCGAGGGTCTGGGCGTGGCGGTCGATCTTGACGCGTGGGCGTTGCCGCCGGTCTTTGGCTGGCTCAACGAACAGGGCGGCATGGAGCAGGGCGAGCTGCTCAAGACCTTCAATTGCGGCATCGGCATGGTGCTGGCGGTCGGGCCCGAAAGGGCCGGGGAGCTGGAGACGCTGCTGAGCGAGGCGGGCGAGCGGGTCTGCCGGATGGGCCATGTCGTTGCGGGCGAGGGCGTCAGCTATAGCGGGCGGCTTGCGTGACGCACAAACGGGTCGCCATCCTGATTTCGGGCAGCGGGTCGAACATGGTCACGCTGGCCGACAGCATGGTGGGCGATCATCCCGCGCGCCCGGTGCTGGTTCTGGCGAACCGGCCCGATGCGGGGGGGCTTGCAAAGGCGGCGGCGCGGGGCATTCCCACGGCTGTGGTCGATCACCGGCCCTTCAAGGGCGATCGCGCGGGTTTCGAGACTGCGTTGCAGAAGGCGCTGGAGGCGGCGCGGCCCGATATCATTTGCCTTGCGGGCTTCATGCGGGTGCTGAGCGCGGATTTCGTGGGGCATTGGCAAGGCAGGATCCTCAATATCCATCCGTCATTACTGCCGAAATATCGCGGGCTCGACACCCATGCGCGCGCCTTGGAAGCCGGGGACGGCGAGGCGGGTTGCACCGTTCACGAGGTGACACCGGCGCTGGATGACGGCCCCGTTCTGGGACAGGCAAGGGTGCCGGTCAAGCCCGGCGACACGCCCGAAGCGCTGGCCGCGCGGGTGCTGGAGCGAGAACACGCGCTTTATCCCGAGGTGCTGCGCCGCTTTGCGGCGGGCGACCGGCGCCCGGTGATGCTGCCCTGAGGGGCGAGGCCATTTTCATTCCGCCGCGCTTTGTCCTATACGGGGTGGAACGCGCCGCGCGGACGCATTTGCAGGAGCATACACCCTTTGATGAAGACACTGACCACCACCGAGGAGCTTGCCGAATTCTGCACCCGTGCGCGGGGCTTCGAATATGTCACCGTCGATACCGAATTCCTGCGCGAGCGCACCTATTTTTCAAAGCTCTGCCTTGTGCAGCTGGCCGTGCCGGGAGAGACGCGCGACGACGCGGTGCTGGTCGATCCGCTGGAAAACGATCTGTCGCTCGAGCCGCTTTACGAGCTGTTCCGCGATCCTTCGGTGGTCAAGGTGTTCCATGCCGCGCGCCAGGACCTGGAAATCTTCTATGTCGATGCGGGCGTCATTCCCGAGCCGATGTTCGACACGCAGGTGGCGGCGATGGTCTGTGGCTTTGGCGAGCAGGTGGGATACGAGACGCTGGTGCGCCGTATCGCCAAGGAGCAACTGGACAAGACCTCGCGTTTCACCGACTGGTCGCGTCGCCCGCTGACCGAGGCGCAGAAGAAATACGCGCTGGCCGATGTGACGCATCTGCGCGACATCTATGAGTTTCTGGCCCGCAAGCTGGCGGAATCGGGGCGCGACAAATGGGTGGCGGAGGAGCTGCGCACGCTGACCAATCCCGAGACCTATATCGTCAAGCCCGAGGAGGCCTGGAAGCGAATCAAGACGCGCAACGGGTCGGGGCGGTTCCTGGCGGTCCTGCGCGAGCTGGCGCGGTTTCGCGAGGGCTATGCGCAGTCGCGCGACGTGCCGCGCAGCCGGGTCTACAAGGACGATGCGATGATCGAGCTGGCCTCGACCAAGCCGGCGTCATTGCAGGATCTGTCGCGCTCGCGCCTGTTGTTGCGCGAGGCGCGCAAGGGCGAGATCGCCGAAGGTATCCTGAGGGCCGTGGAGGAGGGATTGAAATGCCCGCCCGAAGACATGCCCAAGCTGGACAATGCGCGCAGCAAGCTGCAGGTGAACCCGGCCCTGGCCGATCTTTTGCGGGTGCTCTTGAAGGCCAAGAGCGAGGAATTCGGTGTGGCCTCGAAGCTGATCGCCAGCGCCTCGGATCTTGATGAGCTTTCGGCGGGCGGGCGCGATTTGCCGGCGCTGAGCGGATGGCGGCGCGACGTGTTCGGCGGCGATGCGCTGCGGCTGTGCGAAGGCAAGATCGCCCTGGCGGCGCGCGGCAAGGATATCTGCACGGTCGAGCTTTAGACGGGCGCGGTGCGCATTGAAGCGCCGGGCAGGGCCGGCGCGCCTTAGCGGCTGCTGGTCTGGCTGTTGCGCAGGCCGACCACGCGAATCGCGGTGATCCGGGACAGGTCCTGATCCGAGACGAAACGACCGGCATGGATGCGGCGCGTCGAGTCGGGGCCTTGCGGTGTGTTGCCGGGCTGGATTGCCCTGAGTTCCAGGGTCAGAAGGCCATCGACCGGCTCGCCGTCGTTCTGGGCGACGAGGCGCACGTCATGCGCCCCCTGGCGCAGGCTCTGGCCGGTGACGCGGATGATCGCGCCGCCCCCCGAGGGTTCCACGGAAAGCGCGGTGATCTGATCGACCGGCGTGCCGGGATAGGGTGCTTCCCTTGACGCGCGCCTGAAGATGCTGCCGCTTTGGTCGGGGATCAGCGGGTTGGCCTGACCGGGGGTCTGGGTCTGGACCGGCGCCGAGCGGCTGTTGCCGAACCAATTGACCGGATTGACCCGGGAATCCCGCCAGCCACACGCCGAAAGCGTTACCGAGAGGATCACAAGACCTGCAATAGATTTCCGCATTACGACCGCCCCTTTGCCTTTCCCATCGGTTAACCTATCCGGGCCGAGTTGAAAAGGTGCAAGCTGGGTCTGGACCTTCGCTTCTTGGCAACCTAGGTCTGTGACAGGCAGATCGGAGCGTCATCATGGCCAGCGAAGCATTCGAGGACATTGTCGCGGATTTCGAGTTTCTCGAGGATTGGGAAGACCGGTATCGTTACGTGATCGACAAGGGCAGGGCGATGGACCCGCTTGACGATGCGCTGAAGGTGCCGGCCACCAAGGTCGAGGGCTGCGCGAGCCAGGTCTGGTTGCATCCGCGCATCGAGGCGGGGCGGTTTTCGTTTGATGGCGACAGTGACGCGATGATCGTGCGCGGGCTGATAGCTGTGCTGCGCGCGCTTTACAACGACCAACCGGTGGGCGAGGTGCCCAAGGTCGATGCGGCGGGCGAATTGCAGAGGCTGGGGCTCAATGAGCATCTTTCGGCGCAACGTTCGAACGGGCTCAGGGCGATGATCGAGCGGATCCGGGGCGTCGCTGCCGAGGCGGCATGAGCGGCGCGCCATAAGAGACAGGAATGAGGGGCGCTGCCCCTCATGCGCCCCGGGATATTTTCAAACAGAAGAAGATCAGGTTCTTTCGGCCTCTGCGCGCAGGGCATGCGCAAGGTCGCCATAGCCGGTGAAGCGATACTCGAACGTTAGCCCAAGCCGGTCGGCGCAGTCGCGCGCTTTGGCCAGGAGGGCGGGGTCTCGGGTCTGGGCCTGGTAGACGAGCTTGGTGTAATTGCCAAACAGCATGTCGCGCAGTTCGGGGTGGCGGTCGAGCCCCATGGGTTTCCAGACAAAGGCGTCGAATTGCTTGACCAGGAAATCGGTCAGGTAAAAGGCGGTGATTTCATCCTCGGCGCGGGCGGCGAAGGCGTCGTTGCCCTCGAAGAAGGCATAGCAATGCGGCCCCGCAACCATGTTGACGCCGAGTTCGGCGCATTTGGCCTGTAGCTGCCCGCCGGTGCCGCAATCGGCGTAGACGACGAATATTTCGTCATAGCAGGCGCGGTTGCGCGTCACGGCCTCTTGGACGGCGGTGACGATCCGGTCGGGATGAAGATGCAACTTGGCGGGCAGGCATTGCAGGTCCATGTGGTCCCAGCCATTGAGGCGGATCAGCGCGAGGATTTCGCGCGCCAGAGCGCCGCAGGCAATGAGGAGGATGCGCCCTTTGCCTGCGCGCAGGTCGAGCCCGGTTTCGGTGAGGGTGCTGTCATCGGGCAGATCGGTCATGATGTCCTTCCCTTGCAACGCCAAGCGGCCCGCGAGGGCGGGCCGCTGATCGGTTGCGCCGGGTGGTGGCGTAAACTCAGGCGGTCGCGCCCTGGTTATGCTTGCGCTTGACGAAATCCTTGGCGGTTTCCACTGCCACGGCCGCGTCGCGGCAATAAGCGTCGGCGCCGATGGCCTTGCCGAATTCCTCGTTGAGGGGCGCGCCGCCGACCAGCACGATATAATCATCGCGCAGCCCCTGTTCGATCATCGTATCGATCACGACTTTCATGTAGGGCATGGTTGTGGTGAGCAGCGCCGACATGCCGAGGATGTCGGGTTTGTGTTCGGCCAGCGCTTCGAGATAGCTTTCGACCGGGTTGTTGATGCCCAGATCCACGACTTCGAACCCGGCGCCTTCCATCATCATCGAGACGAGATTCTTGCCGATGTCGTGGATGTCGCCCTTGACGGTGCCGATCACCATCGAGCCCATCCGGGGCGCGCCGGTTTCCGCCAGCAGCGGCTTGAGGATGAACATGCCGCCCTTCATGGCGTTGGCGGCGAGCAGCACTTCGGGCACGAAAAGGATGCCGTCGCGGAAATCCTTGCCGACGATGGTCATGCCGCCGACCAGTGCTTCAGTCAGGATGCGATAGGGCGCCCAGCCGCGTTCGAGGAGGATGTTGACGCTTTCCTCGATCTCTTCCTTGAGGCCGTCGTAAAGGTCGTCCCACATCTGTTCGACGAGTTCCTCGTCGCTGAGATCCGCCAGGATGATGTCGTCTTGGTCTTCCGACATGGCCGGGTTCCTTGCTCTGATGGTGCTGAGGCGCACGTTGGTCTGGCGCAGCTTTCGTCAATTTGTCGCAGTCGGACTTTCCGATTTACGACACTGGCCGCTCTTCTACCGACCTATAGCCCGGATTTGCAGGGGATGATGCTGAAAACTTGTCATGAACTATATGGTCTTATTGCAAGTGTTCACTTTATGTTCCATTTTGGGGTCATGACGCGCGATCAGAGCACCGATCCCCTTGTGCGCCTTGCCGGGCGCGGCGCCACCACCAACGAGGCGGGGCGCCATGAGCGGCATGGGCGCGCCTATGAAAGCGATGGCTGGGACGGCGAGGCGGCGGATTCGCGGATCTTGCGCACCGAGGTCACTCTGGAGCGGCCGCGCAGCGTGATCAGCTACAACCGTTCGCCCGACCTGCCGTTTGATCGCTCGATCAACCCTTACAGGGGCTGCGAGCATGGCTGCATCTATTGTTTCGCGCGCCCCAGCCATGCCTGGCTGGGCCTGTCGGCGGGGCTTGATTTCGAGACCCGGCTGGTTGCGCGCCCCGAGGCACCCGAGGTTTTGGCGCGGGAACTTCGCAACCCGCGCTACAAGGTGGCGCCGATCGCGATCGGGACCAATACCGACCCCTATCAGCCGATCGAGCAGCGCCACGGCGTGACGCGCGCCTGTCTCGAGGTGCTGAGCGATTTCAATCATCCGGTCGCCATCGTGACCAAGGGCACATTGATAGAGCGTGATCTGGATATCCTGACGGACATGGCGCGCCGGGGGCTGGTCCGGGTGGGGATTTCGATCACCACGCTGGAGGCGGGATTGGCGCGGCGGCTGGAGCCGCGCGCGCCTGCGCCGGGGCGGCGGTTGGCGGTGATCGGCGCGCTGTCCGGTGCCGGGGTGCCGGTCAGGATCATGGTTTCGCCGGTGGTGCCGGCATTGAGCGATCACGAGACCGAGGCGATCCTGACGGCGGGCCGGGAGGCGGGAGCGCAAGCGGCCAGCTGGATCATGCTGCGCCTGCCGCGCGAGGTGGCGCCTTTGTTCAGGGACTGGCTGGAGGCGCATTATCCGGAGCGCGCGGCGCGGGTGATGGGATTGGTGCGCGCCATGCAGGGCGGGCGCGATTATGATCCGGAATGGGGCCGCAGGATGCGCGGTACGGGCGCGTATGCTGAAATGCAGGCGCGGCGTTTCGATATTGCGGCGCGCCGTCTGGGGCTGGACCGCGCGCAGCCGCCGCTGCGTCGCGATCTTTTTGCGCCGCCGGTGCGAGCGGGCGATCAGCTACAGCTATTCTAGGCGCGTGCGCCAGCCACCGGTTCAGCCCCGGCGGCGGCGGTTTCGGCGCTTGGACGAGGTGGCCTCGTCCTCGCCGGTGCCATCGGCGGCCGAGGAGAACGCGCCGAGCGCGTCGGTGATCTGGTCGAGCGTGGGGCGTTCGCCGCGGGGGCGGGTGCTGAGCGCCTCGTGCATCTTTTCGAGATGTTCGGCGGTGGTGCCGCAGCAGCCGCCGATGATCGTGGCGCCGCAGTCGCGCGCCAGAACGGCATAATCGGCCATCAGTTCGGGCGTGCCGTCGTAATGGATATGCCCATCGTGAAACTTCGGAATCCCGGCATTGCCCTTGGCAATGATCGGGCGCTCGGTGCCTTGGGCCGCAAAGCCCAGCACGGTGCGCAGAAGGTCCGAGGCACCGACGCCGCAATTGGCGCCGAAGGCCAGCGGCGGATTGCCCAGACCATCCACGAGGCTGACCATGTCTGCCGAGGTCAGGCCCATCATCGTTCGCCCGGCGGTGTCGAAGCTCATGGTGCCGCACCAGGGCATGCCGGCCAGCTTGAAGGCTTCGGCGGCGGCCTTGTATTCCTCGGGGGCCGAGATCGTCTCGAGCCAGAGCACGTCGGCGCCGCCTTCCTTGAGGCCGTCGGCCTGTTCGTGAAATATCTCGACCGCCAGATCATGGGTCAGGGCGCCCATCGGTGCCATGATTTCGCCGGTGGGGCCGACGGAACCGGCCACGACGACGGGGCGGTCGCGCTTGTCTGCGACTTCGCGGCCGATCTCGGCGGAGATGCGCGAGAGGGCGCGGGCGCGCTTTTCCTCGCCATGGAGTTTGAGGCGCGCGGCGTTGCCGCCAAAGGAATTGGTGAGGAAGATGTCGCTGCCCGCGTCCACCGCCATGGAATAAAGGCGGGTGATCCTGTCTGGGTGCGTCTCGTTCCACAGTTCAGGCGCGTCGCCGGATTCCAGCCCCATGTTAAAGAGGTTGGTTCCCGTCGCGCCATCGGCCAGGAGCCAGTCGCGGGATGCGAGAAGTTTGGACAGGGCATTGGTCATAACGGGAATCCTTGGTGGTTTCGTGCGCGCGTCACAGGGCACGGATGTGTCATGTTTGGCGCGTCGGCGCAATTTCATTCTGCTCAGGCAGATGATGAGCGGCGCTCAGGATTGCGGCCGATAAACCCAAAGAAAACTGGCGCGCCCGGTTGCCCGGGCGGCCCATTTTGCGCATCGCACATGGCGATGGATCAGCTTTCCTTGACCAGTTGCGCCTTGGCGACGCGCAGGAGTTCGGCCATCTTGCCGCGGATCGTGTCGGCATCCGCCAGATCGCCCAGATCGCCGGCGACCTTGCGCACGACATCCTCGTGCCCCGCTTCCTCGAAATCGGACAGCACCACTTCCTTGGCGTAGGCGTCGGCATCGTCGCCGGTCTTGCCCAGAAGCTCGGCGGCCCAGAGGCCCAGCAGCTTGTTGCAGCGAGCCTGCGCGCGGAATTTCATTTCCTCGTCATAGGCGTATTTGTTTTCGAAGGCATTTTCGCGATCGTCGAATGTGGTCATGGCTAACCCCTCTGGTGTGCCCGAAATCAACAGGTATGCGCGGCGTTGATAGAAAAACAGTCCCGAAAAGTATAGCCGCAATTCGGGCCGGGTGGGACCGAAACCGCAGACCAACCCCCGGTCAGCCGACGACCCATTGCCGCAGCGTGGCCGAATTTCGCTTTGAGCGGTGGTGATGCAGGCATGTTCAGCGCGTGTTTGCGAAAGTTGCGGGACCAGCTTCGGGGATGGGTAGCGCGCAAGAGTTACGATCTTCTTCAAGTCCGGCGAATCCGGCTGCTCCTGTCTCGGGTTCGGATGAGGTTGCCGGCGACGCGGCGAAACCTCGCTAAAAAAGGCCACGATTGAGCCGTTCCAGACCCAAGAAGGCCACGATTAAGCCGTCTTAAACCCAAGATAGTGATCTATTGAAGGACTCGTCTTAGTGAGTGGCCATGTTCGAGAGTTGAGATGTCCTTTACATTCAGCATCATAGAGTGGGCGTCCGTCAACGATCCTGGCGCGCTGTTCCGTCAGAGCGGAACACTCGAAGGCGATAGCGGGTCTGGCGGCACTCCGGGAGTGACGCAGGTCAGTTTCGGGGCCACTTCGACGCAGACCATCACCACGGCCACAACTTCGGGCGATCCGGATTATCCCGATGACGGCGGCGCGCGTCTGGATCAGGATGTCACGCTCAACGGGACAACCTACACCGCAGGCGCGGATGTCGAGGCCGATTTCGAGGTCATCCTGGTCGATCCCAACACGGGCTATTATTTTCGCGCCACATGGCTGGCAATCGATGATGAGCCGGTGGGCATTTCGCTATCGCGCGCCTGGGACGCCTCGACAGGGGAGTTCGTGTCAGGTGCAGCAGGAAAATATGTGCCGGGCACGCAGCTGACCCTGATCGATGGTGACGATCTGGATGGCACACCGAACATCGGAAACTTCGCGACCGACAGCAACTATACCTCGGACGGCATCGGCAACGATGCGGAGCTGAATGATGCGAACGGAGGCGCCATCTGTTTTGCGGGTGGCACCCTTATCAAGACGCGGCGCGGCGAGGTGCCGGTCGAGGATCTGCAAGTGGCGGTGGACGAGGTTCTGACGCTCGATCAGGGCTACAAGCACCTGCGCTGGATCGGATCGCGCCATCTGAGCGAGGGAATGCTGACGGCGTATCCGAATCTGCGCCCGGTGCGTATCCGCTGCATGGCACTTGGGGTCAATCTGCCGGAGCGGGATCTGGTGGTGTCGCCGCAGCACCGGATCATGCTGCGCTCGAAAGTGGCGGCACGGATGTTCGGAGTGAATGAAATCCTTGTGCCGGCCAAGGATCTGCTGGCGCTGGACGGGATCGAAACCGCCGAGGACATCAAAGAGGTCACATACTGGCATTTCATGTGTGACGAGCATCAGGTGGTCTTTGCCAATGGTGCTATCGCAGAAAGCCTTTATGCAGGGCCGGAGGCGATCAAATCGCTTGATTCGGCTGCGCGCGAGGAGATTCTGACGATCTTTCCCGAATTGGGGCCGGGCGCCGGCATTCAGCCCATACCGGCGCGCCTGATCGCCAAGGGGCGACGCGTGCGCCACCTTGCCGATCGGATTGCCCGCAACCGCAAGCCTCTGGTGGCCTGTACTGCCCGTGGCGGGCATGTTGAATTCCGCAGAGCCTAGCTTGCAGCGTCGTCGGCCTTGCTCTAATACGGCGCTGTAATCCCCGAGGCACGCCCAAAGGGCGCAAGGCTGGAGTGGCCATGGCACGGCGCACAAAGATTTACGAAGGCAAGGCGAAAACCCTGTATGAAGGCCCCGAGCCCGGGACCCTTGTGCAGTATTTCAAGGATGATGCGACGGCTTTCAACGCGCAGAAGAAGGACGTGATCGAGGGCAAGGGTGTACTCAACAACCTTCTCTCGGAATATTTCATGACCGGGCTGACCAATGTCGGCATTCCCAATCATTTCCTCAAGCGGCTCAATATGCGCGAACAGCTGGTGCGCGCCTGCGAGATCGTGCCGCTGGAAGTGATCGTGCGCAACTATGCCGCCGGGACGATGGCGTCGCGGCTGGGTATCGACGAGGGCACGCAATTGCCGCGCCCGGTGGTGGAATACTGCCTAAAGGACGACAAGCTGGGCGATCCGCTGGTCACTGAAGAGCATATCGCCGCCTTCGGCTGGGCCAGCCAGCAGGATATGGACGACATCCTGAGCCTGGCGCTGCGGGTCAATGATTTCCTGTCTGGGGTCATGTATGGCGTCGGCATCAGGCTGGTCGATTTCAAGATCGAGATCGGCCGCGTCTATGACGGCGATTTCCAGCGCCTGATCGTGGCCGACGAGATCAGCCCCGACAGCTGCCGCCTGTGGGATATCGAAACCGGTCAGAAGCTGGACAAGGACGTGTTCCGCCGTGATCTGGGCAGCCTGACGGATGCCTATACCGAAGTGGCCAGCCGTCTGGGCGTGATGCCCAAGGGCGCCACACCGATGAACCGGCCGACCCTGATCAACTGACGGGCGGTCAAGCAGGGGTGGCGCGCCGCGCCGCGCGACGAAAAAACGGGAAGACAAAGATGAAGGCACGCGTTCACGTCATGCTGAAAAACGGCGTTCTGGACCCGCAGGGCGAGGCCGTGCGCCACGCGCTTGGCCAACTGGGTTTCGAGGGTGTCGAAGGGGTCCGCCAAGGCAAGGTGATCGAGCTGGACCTGGCCGAGACCGACGCCGAGAAGGCGCGCGAGACAGTGACCGAGATGTGCGAGAAGCTGCTCGCGAACACCGTGATCGAAAGCTACGCCGTGGAGATCGCCTGATGCACGCCGCGATCATCGTCTTTCCGGGATCGAACTGCGACCGCGACCTGGCTGTCGCCTTCGAGAGGGCGGGCGCGAAAGTGTCGATGGTCTGGCACAAGGACACGGCGCTGCCCGCCGGGGTCGACATCATCGGTGTGCCGGGGGGGTTCTCGTTCGGGGACTACCTGCGCTGCGGCGCGATCGCGGCGAATTCGCCGATCTGCCGCTCGGTCGTGCAACATGCCGAAAAGGGCGGTTACGTGCTCGGCATCTGCAACGGGTTCCAAGTGCTGACCGAAACCGGTCTTTTGCCCGGTGTTCTGCTGCGCAACGCCAATCTGAAATATATCTGCAAGCCGGTCGACCTGAAGGTCGAGACCGCCGACAGCCCTTTCACCGCCGGTTACGAGGCGGGGCAAGTCGTGACGGTGCCCATCGCGCATCACGACGGCAACTACTTTGCCGACGACGAGACGCTCAAGCGCCTTCATGGCGAGGCGCGGGTGGCCTTTACCTATCGCGACAACCCCAACGGCTCGCTTGACGATATTGCCGGGGTTCTGTCGCAGAACCGCCGGGTCATGGGCATGATGCCCCATCCCGAGCGCATGGCAGAGCCGCTTCAGGGCGGCACCGATGGCGCGGCGATGTTCGAAAGCCTCGTCGGCCAACTGGCTGATGCGTGACGCTTGAGCGGCGACGCGCCCCGGCGTAGATTGTCGGGATGACGAACCTGACCTCGCCCGTATCAGTGCAGGGGCCGCGCCCGACCTCGTGGCGGATGCGGCTGGTCTTTATCGTGCTGGTGGCGCTGGCGGTGGCGGTCGTGTTCGTCACCAACCGGCTGCTGACCGACAGGTTCACCGAATCCACCCGCAACCGCGCTGAATTGCGGCTTGTGCTCTATTCCGGCAACCTGCTGAGCGAGTTGCGCCAGAATGCCGTTGTGCCGCAGCTTCTGGCACGTGACCCGACGCTGATTTCGGCGCTCAACACGGGTGATTACGCGCAATCCACGCAACGCCTGATTTCGTTCCTCGAAGAGATCGGCGCGGCGTCGCTGACGCTGCTGGACCGGGATGGGCGCACGGTGGCGGCGACCGACCGAAGCCTGCTGGGGCAGAGCCATCGACAGGCGCCTTATTACGTGGATGCGCTGCGCTCCAAGGACACTGTTTTCAAGGTGCTGGAACGAGAAACCGGCCAGTATCGATTTACCTATTCGCGCCGCGTCGAAAGTCAGAACCAGGTGGTTGGCGTGATCGTCGTGGATGTGGATCTGGGCAAATACGAACGCGCATGGGCGGGTATCTCGGATGCGGTTCTGGTCACGGACAGCGAGGGGCGCATCATTCTGGCGACCGAGCCGCGCTGGCGCGGGCTGAACGAATCCGAGGCGTTACAGCGCGAGCCGGTGGACAGCGCCATCGAGCGCGCCATCCAGGCGACCCAGAGCTGGACCGCGCTGCCCGCCGACGCCTATGTGCGCGGCGAGGCCGTGATGCGGGTCGAAGGGCGGGTCGCGTTTCGCGGCTGGCGCATTGCCAGTTTCACGACCTATGCCAGCGTGCGCGAGAAGGTGAACGGGTTCCTGGCGCTCGAGATCATGGGTTTTGCGATTCTCCTGGCGCTTGCGTTTTGGGTGATGAACCGCAAGACGGCTGTGCGCATGGCGGTGTTCCAGCGTGAATCGGCAGAGCTTCGCGCATTGAACGCTCGCCTGCAGCGGGAAATCGCCGAGCGTGAGCGCGTTCAGGAGAACCTTGCCGTGGCCGAACAGACCCTTGCGCAAAGCTCCAAACTGGCGGCCCTGGGCGAGATGTCGGCGGCGGTGAGCCACGAGTTGAACCAGCCGCTTGCGGCGATGAAAACCTACCTTGCCGGGGCGCGCCTGCTGTTGAACCGCAACCGCCCCGAGGAGGCGCTGTCATCCTTTCAGAGAATCGACGATCTGCTGGAGCGGATGGGGTCGATCACCCGTCAGCTCAAGTCCTATGCGCGCCAGAGCGGCGACACGTTCGAGCCCGTTAATCTTGGCGATGCGCTGTCTTCGGCCCTGTCGATGATGGAGCCGCAACTGCGCCAGAGGAAGGTGAATATCACCCGCACGCTGCCCGAGGAACCTGTGCGGGTCATGGCAGACCGGGTGCGGGTGGAACAGGTGATGATCAACCTCCTGCGCAACGCCATGGACGCCACCGAAGGGGCCGACGATCCCACCATCGACATCCTTCTGGCGGCGGGCGAGACGGCGGTGTTGACGGTGCGCGACAACGGCCACGGGATCGACAATTTCGACAATCTTTTCGAGCCGTTCTACACCACCAAGCAACCCGGTGACGGTGTCGGGCTGGGGCTTGCCATTTCCTCGGGGATCGTCAACGACCTTGGTGGCCGCCTGACTGCAAGAAACGCATCGGGCGGGGGGGCTGTATTCGAGGTGCAGCTACCTATCTTGACTGAAGAAACCCGTGCAGCGGAGTAACCTGCCATGCCGAGCGCCATGAAAATCGCGATTGTCGACGACGAAAAGGACATGCGCCAGTCGATCAGCCAGTGGCTGGCCTTGTCCGGTTATGACACCGAGGCCTTCTCGAGTGCGGAGGAGGCGCTGAAAGTGCTGGGCCCGGATTATCCCGGCATTGTCGTGAGCGATATAAAGATGCCCGGCATGGACGGGATGCAGTTCCTGAAAAAGCTGATGGGGTCGGATTCGAGCCTGCCGGTGATCATGATCACCGGCCATGGCGACGTGCCGATGGCGGTCGAGGCGATGCGCATGGGCGCGTTCGACTTCCTTGAGAAACCCTTCAACCCCGACAGGATGAGCGAGCTGGCCAAGAAGGCCACCAATGCGCGGCGCATGACGCTGGACAGCCGCGCCCTGCGCCGCGAACTGTCAGATGGCGGGCAGCTCATGAAAAAGCTGATCGGCGCAAGCCCCGTTATGGAGCGCCTCAAGGAAGACATCCTCGACCTCGGGCAGGCGGATGGCCATGTGCTGATCGAGGGCGAGACCGGCACCGGCAAGACGCTGGTGGCGCATGCGCTGCATGCAGTCGGGTCGCGTGCGGGGCGCAAGTTCGTGCTGGTGTCCTGTTCGGCCTACGAGGAAGAGGCGCTGGCCAAGCGGCTGTTCGGTCCGGTGCAGCCCGAGGACAGCCAGCTTCCCGCGGTCGAGGAGGCGCGCGGCGGCACCCTCGTGCTGGAAGATGTCGAGACGCTGAGCGATGCGCTTCAGGCGCGCTTGCTGACCTTCATCAATGACGAGGGCACACCGCCCGAAACCCGGATCGTGGCGATTTCCAACATGCAGGAGCAGGATCGCACCTGCGAGGATGCCTTGCGCGCCGATCTCTTTTATCGCCTCGCCAGCCTGCGCATCACCGTGCCGCCTCTGCGCCAGCGGGGCGAGGACATCCTGACGCTGTTCACCCGCTTTGGCGAGCAATTTGCCGATGATTACGGATGTGAAGCGCCGCAGGTCTCGGCGCAGGAGGCCGCGCAACTGTTGCAGGCGCCTTGGCCGGGCAATGTGCGCCAGCTCTTCAATGTCGCCGAGCGTGCCGTGCTTCAGGCCCGCCGGGGCAGCGGCACGATCGCGTCGCTCCTGATGTCGGACCATCAGGACATGCAGCCCGTCATGACCACCGAGGGCAAGCCGCTCAAGGAGTATGTGGAAGCTTTCGAGCGGATGCTGATCGACAACACGATGCGCCGCCACAAGGGGTCGATCGCGGCGGTGATGGACGAGCTGTGCCTGCCGCGCCGGACATTGAACGAGAAGATGGCGAAATACGCGTTGCAGCGATCGGACTACCTGGATTAAGGCCGCGCAGGCCGGGCAGGGGGGCAATTCTTCAAGCTCCGCAGCATGATAAAGGGCCCGGATTATGGGCGTCGCGGGCGTCGCGGGGCCTATATGACAGATTTGCCATTGTCAGCAGGGTGCAAATGCCTCTATCAAGGGGGACGGACGCCCGCGTATTCGCGCCGGGCCCGCACCAAAAAGTTTCGCTGTTTCGGGCCGTGCGGGTCGATCATGATCCGCAGCCTTTGACAGACCGATCAGGCCTCGCTTCGAGGGGCCGCATATATGCCTGCCCCGGCGAAATCCCGGTCCGGCAGGCCAGAGTTGGCCCCGACAAGGGCCGGAGACCAAGAACCGCGATGCAACGCGCACAACTGACATACCACAGAGCAGGGCCCTTAAGCGGCGCTCTTGGCTGTGCGACCGTCATCGCCCCCAACTTATACCCGCCGCAGACAGCCGCCCCGCCGGGGTGTGCCGCCTTGCCGCGGAGCAAACGGACAACATGGCCAAGAAAATGCTTATCGATGCCACCCACGCGGAGGAAACCCGCGTCGTGGTGGTGGACGGAAACAAGGTCGAGGAATTCGACTTCGAATCCGAAAATAAACGGCAAATCGCCGGAAATATCTATCTCGCAAAGGTAACACGGGTCGAACCGTCGCTTCAGGCGGCCTTTGTCGATTACGGCGGAAACCGCCACGGGTTCCTGGCGTTCTCGGAAATCCACCCGGATTACTACCAGATCCCGGTTGCCGACCGCGAGAAGCTGCTCGAGGAAGAGCGCGCCTATGCCGAGGAGTTGCGTGCGCGCGACGACGAGGAGGAAAAGCCTAAATCCAGGCCCCGGCGCTCGCGTTCGCGCAGCAAGGCCGCGAAGGTCGCCGACAAGGATGCCGTGCTGACGGATGAGGATGGCAACGCCGGCAATATCGCCGGGATGGAGACCATCGACCTTGATGAGAGCGTGCCCGAGGGCACCTCGCCGATGGAAACCGTGGCCGAGACCCCGGTCGAAGAACCCGGAGAGCGGGACAACGGGAATGGCGATGGCGATCACGACAGCCATGGCCACGACGACGAGGAGCGCCGCTCGGACGCCACGGCGAAGGACGATTCGATCGAATCCGTCGCCGATGACGATGACCACGAGGATATCCGCCCGGCCCGCAAGGCGCGGCCGCGCAAATACAAGATCCAGGAAGTCGTCAAGGTGCGCCAGATCCTGCTGGTACAGGTGGTCAAGGAAGAGCGCGGCAACAAGGGCGCGGCCCTGACGACATATCTGTCGCTGGCCGGTCGCTATTGCGTGCTGATGCCCAACACCGCGCGCGGCGGCGGGATTTCTCGCAAGATCACCAATGCCGTGGACCGCAAGAAGCTCAAGGAAATCGCCACCGAGATCGACGTCCCCCAGGGCGCGGGGCTGATCGTGCGCACGGCGGGTGCCAAGCGCACCAAGTCGGAAATCAAGCGCGATTACGAATATCTTCAGCGCCTCTGGGAGCAGATCCGCGAGCTGACGCTGAAATCCATCGCACCCGCGAAGATCTATGAAGAGGGCGACCTCATCAAACGTTCGATCCGCGATCTCTATAACCGCGAGATCGACGAGGTTCTGGTTGAAGGCGAGGCGGGGTATCGCATCGCCAAGGACTTCATGAAGATGATCATGCCGTCCCATGCCAAGAACGTGAAGCATTACGCCGATGCGATGCCGCTTTTCGCGCGCTTCCAGGTGGAAAGCTACCTGAGCTCGATGTTCAACCCGACCGTTCAGCTGAAATCCGGTGGGTATATCGTGATTGGCGTCACCGAGGCGCTTGTCGCCATCGACGTCAACTCGGGGCGTGCAACCAAGGAAGGCTCGATCGAGGAAACCGCGCTCAAGACCAACCTCGAGGCCGCCGAAGAGGTGGCCCGCCAGTTGCGCTTGCGCGATCTGGCAGGTCTGATCGTGATCGACTTCATCGACATGGACGAACGGCGCAACAATGCATCGGTCGAGAAGCGGTTCAAGGACAAGCTGAAATCGGATCGCGCGCGTATCCAGGTGGGGCGGATCTCGGGCTTCGGCCTGATGGAGATGTCGCGCCAGCGCCTGCGCCCCGGCATGATCGAGGCGACCACCCAGCCTTGTCCGGCCTGCCACGGTACCGGGTTGATCCGCTCGGATGACAACTTGGCGCTGTCGATCCTGCGCCAGATCGAGGAAGAGGGCGTGCGCCGCCGCTCGCGCGAGGTTCTGGTCAAGTGCCCGGTTGCGATTGCGAATTTCCTGATGAACCAGAAGCGCGAGCATGTCGCGCAGATCGAGGCGCGCTACGGTCTGTCGGTGCGCATCGAGGGCGACCCGATGCTGATCAGCCCGGATTTCGCCATCGAAAAGTTCAAGACAGCTACCCGCAGCGTTCCCGAAGCGACCGCGCCGGTGGTATCGGTGGACAGCTCGCTCATGGATGACGTCGAAGAGGCAAGCGAATCCGAAGCGGTGGCCGACGCCGCAAGCGAAGAGCAGCCCGCTGCCGAGAACGGCCAGCAGGAGAATGGCGAGGGCCGCCCCAAGAAGCGCCGCCGTCGCCGTCGCCGCTCGAAGTCCAAGGGCAATGGAGGCGAGGCGCAAGCCAACGAGTCCAATGGCGATCAGCAGGGTGACCAGCCCCGCCAGGAACCCGAGGCGGCGCAAGCTGAGGCTGCAGGCGATGCGCCCGCAGCCGAGGCCGAGGCCGAAAAGCCCAAATCGCGATCGAGATCGGGGTCGGGCAGCCGCAAGCGCCCGCCCGTGTCGCGCAAGAAGAAGAGCGATGCGGATGAGCCGGTGGCCGACGCCGCAGCCGAACCTGTCAACGAGGCTGTGAGCGAGGACGCGGGCGCACCTGCCGAGGTCGAGCCCGAAGCCGCGCCCAAGCCCAAGCGCAAGCCGCGTGCCCGCAAGGCCCCGGCTGCCAAGGCCGCCGAAGCCGCGCCCAAGGCCGAGGCCGAAGCGGATACCGCAGAGCAATCGCAGGGTGAAGCGGCCAGTGCCGAAGAGGCCCCGGCGCCCGAGCCGGCAGCCAAGAAGCCGCGCAGCCGTAAGAAGCCTGCGGCCAAGCCGGCCAAGGCCGAAGAGGCCCAAGAGGCGGAAAAGGCCCCGGCCATGGCGGAGGCCGCACCCGAGGAGAAGCCGGAAGTCGACGAGAAGCCCAAGCGGCGTGGCTGGTGGTCGATCGGACGCTGACCGGCAGAGGACGATAGTGCAAGGCGCCGTGCGGTCATCCGCGCGGCGTTTTGCGTTTCAGGATCAGGTCTTGCGCACCAGATAGGTCCGGGTGTCGCCCTGTTCGCTGACCGAGATCAGCTCATGCCCGGATTCGGCGCAGAAATGCGGGACGTCGATCACCGCGGCCGGGTCGTCGGCCAGCAGTTCGATACATTGCCCGGTGGCCAGCGGTTGCAGCCGTTTGCGCAGCTTGAGAACCGGCAGCGGGCATAAAAGCCCCGTGGCGTCGATGCGGTCGCTGATATCGTCCATGGCTGCGACATAGTCGCCTTGTTTCAGCCTGTCCACAAGGATGTGACAACGCGTTGCGTGACGCCGCCCGCAAGATGGATTATGCGAGGCTCATGTTCGGATTTGAAATCATCGACGCGGCCCTGATTCCCGCCATGGCGATTGCCCTGATGGCCGGGGTCATCTCGTTTCTCAGCCCATGCGTTCTGCCCATCGTGCCGCCTTACCTGGCCTATATGAGCGGCGTCGCCATGAGCGATCTGACCGAGACGGAAGATGGCATGCGCCCGCGGGCCAGCGCGCTGGTCCCGGCGCTTTTCTTCGTGCTGGGGCTGTCGACGGTGTTCCTGTTCCTTGGATTCACCGCATCGGCCATCGGCACGTTATTTTTGCGATATCAGGACTGGTTCAACACGATTGCGGGGGTGATCGTGATGATTTTTGGCGCGCATTTCGTTGGTGTCTACCGGATCGGCTTCCTTGACCGCGAGGCGCGCATGGATGTGGGCGACCGGGGCGGGTCGTCGTTCGGCGCCTATGTTCTGGGCCTCGCCTTCGCCTTTGGCTGGACCCCCTGCATCGGACCGCAACTGGGGGCGATCCTGTCGCTGGCCGCGAGCGAGGCCAATGTTGCGCGCGGTACGCTGTTGCTGGCCGTCTATGCCATCGGGCTTGGTGTGCCTTTCCTGCTGGTGGCGGCGTTCCTGCCGCGCATGGGCGGGGTCATGGGCTGGATGAAGCGCCATATGGAGCGCATCGAACGGGTGATGGGCCTATTGCTGTGGACCATCGGCTTGCTGATGCTGACCGGCGGGTTCTCGGCCTTCTCCTTCTGGCTGCTTGAGACGTTCCCGGCGCTGGCGGTGCTGGGTTAGGGCTTACGCTGGCGGCACGGCTGCGCTAGACTTTGGCCAACGCGCGCCAGAGACGTGAGGTAGGACAGTTTGGCCAGTTCGAGGGTTCAGCGCAGGCGCGTCTTTTATATCCCCGGATATGATCCGATCCCCCCGCGACGCTATCGCGAGCTCTATCGGAAGGAAGGCGCGGCGCAGGCGGCGCTGTCGGATTATCGGCTGACGCTCTCGCCCAAGGCGGCGGACGGACGATATGGCTGGCATGTCGATGCAGTGATCGGGGGGCAACAGACGCATAGCGATTTCGAGGTGCTGGTTTGGTCCGATATCGTGCGAGACAGCATGGATCAGGGGGTTCTGGCCACCTATCTGCTGCTGGCGCGCACGGCCTGGACCTATATCGGTTCGGGCGCGCTGTTCCGGCTGATGCGGCTGCGCAAGGGGCCGCTGATTGCGGCTCTTTACCCTGTCGGGTTTCTGTTGGTGCAACTGTTACTGGCGCTGTTGCTGGCCTGGGGGCTGGGGCGGCTGTTGGCGCTGCTGCATCCTGGGCTGGCCTGGGCGGGGCTCTTGGTGGTGCCGTTCGTGCTGGAATGGTTCCGGCGCAAGGATAACCGATTTTTCGTTTATTACCTGATGCATGACTATGCCTATTCGGCGCGTCACCGGGGCGCGAACCCGCCCGAGCTTGAGGCCAGAATGGCGCAATTCGCCGACGAGATCGCCGCCGCGCTGGCGGATGAAGCGCTCGACGAGGTGCTGGTTGTGGGCCATTCATCGGGGGCGCATCTGGCCGTGTCGGTCCTGGCACAGCTTTTGCGCGACGGGCGTGGGCCGGGGCAGGGGCCGGGCGCGCCCGTGCTTTCGTTCCTGTCGCTCGGACAGGTGGTGCCGATGGTGTCATTCCTGCCCGACGCTGATGATCTGCGACGCGATCTGCGTGACCTGAGCACGCGCGACTCGCTGACATGGGTCGATGTGACCGCGCCGGGGGATGGCTGTGCCTTTGCGCTATGCGATCCGGTCAGCGTGAGCGGCGTCGCACCAGCGAACAAGCGCTGGCCGCTGGTGCTGTCGGCGGCCTTTACACAGACGCTTAGCCCCGAGCGCTGGCGCGCGCTGCGCTGGCGGTTCTTCCAACTGCATTTCCAGTATATGTGCGCTTTCGATTGCCCCGGCGACTACGATTATTTCCAGATCACCGCCGGGCCGCAAACACTGGCGCAGCGCTTCGAGGGGCGCGCGGCCTCGCCCAGCCGGATTGTAACGCCGCTCTCGGGCTATCGTGGAGTATCGGCATGACACATCCACCCAAACCGCAGGCGCGCGCCGGGCGCGTATCGCTCTGGCGCTATGCGCGGCTGTTTCGCGCGGATCTTCTGTCGGCGCAGCCCGCGCGGCTCTATCGCGCCTGGATGGCCGAGTTTCGCACACCGTTCTTTCGCTCGTTCCTGTGCAATCAGCCCGATCTGGTCGATCTGGTGCTCAAGGAACGGCCCGACGATTTCCCCAAATCCGACCGCATCCGCGAGGGGCTGGCGCCGCTGTTGGGAAATTCGGTTTTCGTGACCAATGGTGAGACATGGAAACGTCAGCGCCGCATCATCGACCCGGCCTTCGAGGGCGGGCGGCTGCGCGATGCGTTCCCGGCCATGCTGGAGGCGGGGCAAGGCGCGGTGGCGCGGCTGGCCAAGGTGGCCGCGCAGGGTGATGCGCCTGTCGAGATCGAAGCGCAGACCAGCCATGTGACGGCGGATGTGATCTTTCGCACCCTGTTTTCGATCCCGATCGAAAACGAGGTCGCCGCGCAGGTCTTCGAGAAGTTCCGCGAGCATCAGCGCGCGCAGCCGGTGTTGAACCTTGGGGCGCTTTTGCCGCTGCCGCGCTGGTTTCCGCGCTTTCATCGCCGCCGCGCAAAGGAAACCGCCGCCGCGATCCGGGCGCTGATCACAGGGCTTACGACCGCGCGCAAAACCGAGATCGAGGCGGGCACGGCGCCCGATGATCTTGCGACCAAGATCATGACCACGCCCGATCCGGTGACGGGCGCGCTGTTCGATACCGAAGAGATGGTCGATCAGGTGGCGATCTTCTTTCTGGCGGGGCATGAGACCAGCGCCTCGGCGCTGGCATGGGGGCTTTATTTGCTGGCGCTTTATCCCGAATGGCAGGACAAGCTGGCCAAGGAGGCGCGAACGGTCATGCCCGATGGCACGCCCGGTTTCTCAGATATCGCGCGCCTGACGCTGACCCGCGACGTTTTCCGTGAGACGCTGCGTCTTTACCCGCCGGTGCCGATGATGGTGCGCGAGGCGACGCAACCCGAGAGGTTCCGCGACCGTGACGTGCCAAAGGGCGCGCAAATCGTGCTGAGCCCTTGGCATCAGCACCGCCACGAGCGCCTGTGGGATGACCCCGACGCCTTTGATCCGGCGCGGTTTGCCACGCCCAACGGGCAGGCGGGGCTGCGAGCGGCCTTCATGCCGTTCTCGGCCGGGCAGCGTGTCTGCACCGGTGCAGGGTTCGCGATGATCGAAGGGGTGTTGCTTTTGGCGATGCTGGTGCGCGCCTTTCGCTTTGAGCCCGTGCCCGAGCGCCCGGCCATGCCCGTCGCCCATCTCACGGTGCGTGGCAAGGACGGAATCTGGCTTCGGATCACGCCGCGCGAGGCACCCTGACACGGCCTGGCGTCAGCTTTCGCGTCCCTGCGCCTTGAGACGGGCATGCAGGTTTTGCGCCTCGGTCGCGCCGGCCTCGAGCGCGAAGATATAGGCATGCGTGAGGAAAAAGCAGGACGCATCCCGGTCATTCACGCTGTCTGCAGCCTCGCGGTAGAGTTTGATCAGCGCCATGCGGTCCTGAGCGGCGTGGGCGCTGATCATGCGGTCGTCGAGATTCTTCATTGCGCGGCCCTCGCGCTGGCGCGGTGAATGTCGACCTTGCCGGCGACCCAGTCGTGAAAGCAATGGGTCGGGCTGTCCATCACCGGCGAGAACCGGCCCCCGTCGAAACGGTTGGCATGGCGGCCGCGCTGCATCCCTTCGACGACGAAGATGTCCTCCTCGAACACGGTTTTCCAAAGCTGGGAGTTGCGCATGCGCAGCCCCTCGTCGCTGTCGGGCACGGAGTAATAGAGATGGACATGTTCCACCGTGCGCTCGCATCCCTTGGGTTCGAGAATGATGGCGAAGGCGTGGTCGCGATGCGTGCCCAGAAGAACATTGGGGTAGACGGCGATATATTCCGCCTGTTCGTTCCACTTGGCGCCGACATCGGCGAAATCGGGGAAACGCTCGTCGTTTTCGTTGGTGAGTTGGCGATAGACCATCGTGCCCTGGCCGGAATACTGCCCCGGCTTCTCGATATGGTAGTGATCTTCCAGCTTGGAATAGCTGTTGAGGCCGGGATGAACCCAAGGCAGGTGATAGCTTTCGCAGTAATTCTCGACCGCGAGTTTCCAGTTGCTGGCAACCTCGAGCGTGAAGCGGCTGTCATGCCCGCCGTGATAAAGCGGCAGGTCGAATTCCCGCCAGCGTTCGATGACATCGGCCATGGCATCGGCGAAATCGGGGGCATCGCCCGAGACGTTGATCCAGACCACATCGCGCCAGACATGGCTGCGGATCTCGATCAGTCCCAACTCTTCGCGCCGGATCGACGGGTGGGTGTTGTGGCCGGGCCCACCCACATGCGGTGTGGCCACGAGGTTGCCTTTGGTCGAATAGCACCAGGAATGATAGGGGCAGCGGATCGCGCCTTCGATCTTGCGGGGCTGTTCCACGAGGATCATGCCGCGATGGCGGCAGATGTTCTGGAACACCCGGACAGCACCGTCCTTGTCGCGCAATAACAGGAGCGGCATGCCCAGAAAATCGAGCGGCACCGCGTCGCCCGGTTCGGGCACGTCGGCAGCTACCGCCAACCCTGCCCATTGCGAAAAGAGCAGGGCCTCTTTTTCCTCGTTGAAGATCATGGGGTCGATGTAATGGGCATTGGGCAGCCCATTGGCGCGTTCGACGCTGCTGCGGACGTTGGACAGGTCGGTGACGGGCTCAATCATGACTGGTCTCCTGATGTAAGGATACCCATTGCAAAGCAGGAAACCGACCTGTCGAACCGACGAATCGCGACCCGGTTTTCCTCAAGGCGACAGATTCAGCGGAATTCCCGGATTTTTTGCAGCATCGAGTGATGGTGCGCGCTGATGCCATCATCCTGTGCAAGTCCGGTTTCGCGCGCCGCGCGCAGGATCGCGGAGGGGTCTTTGCCCAGGTGTTGGTAGATGACGCGCCCGGCACGGCGGGTTTTCGGCTTCTCGCGTGCGGCGCGGGCGGCGAAGCCTTCCCAGAGGGGGGTCGGTAAGACGCGCTCCAGCGTCAGGTAGGTGAAAGAGCATGACATGGAATAGCGGCGCATGGTGATCGCCATGACCCCTTCATCCTGGCGCAGGACCACGCCGCGGTATTCACGTTCACGCGCGGGCAGGCGAATGGCGTGGTTCAGCAGCGTTCTTGCGGGATCATAGCCGCGAATGAAAGTGTAACCTGAGCGCCGGGTGACGTGAACCAGACCGACAACGCAATGATCCTCGGAAAAGAAGCTGCCCCGGATGAAACGGTAAAAGCCGCTGGGAAAAAGGGCTTCAGGCACCTCGGCGGGCTGGCTACCGAAGAACGCCTTGATATGGGGGTGATCGAGGAGGCTTTCGTTGGGGTTGCGGATACTGGCGACGGGTTCAAGAAGAATCCGCGCATCCACATCGAAAAAGCGGCATATCTTGTGCAGCACATCGGGGCGCGGGAAGCTCTCGCCGGAGAGGTAGCGGTTGAACTGGGTGCGGTTGATCCCGAGCTTGCGACAAAGCGCGGCGATCGAACGGTGTTCCTTGCTGAGGTGGCGCAGGTTCTGACCGAACACGGCGCGCAGTTCGGCCGGGTCCGGGGCGGGCGGGGTCTCGGGTTTGATGTGACGGGTCACCTGGCACATGCTCCATGGAACGGACGAATCCGGAGTGTTGCCAACCAGCGCTAATACACAACCCCGGAAATATCCAGTTTTTACTGGGAACACCTCAGGGATGTGACGCCAAATCGCGTCAAGTGACGAGTGTCGTGATACAAGTTGTTACCTTGTGTCCATGCGCAAGGCGTGGCCATCTGAACGGCAAAGACGCGCTTCCTTCGTTGAGTATTTCAAGGATATGATATGCATGGTGTAGTATTGTGGTCCGATCACCGGCTCAAGACGGCGGTCATCTGGTGCGAGGATCACGGTGATCTTGCGTTTCTGACGGCAGACGACGACGGGTTCGATGATGCGGATATCGCGCATGGCGACGTGATTTCATTCGATATTGACCCGCAAGGCGCGTTCCGCCGGGCTCGCAATGCCCGTGTCGTTGACCCCGAGGCCTATCCGTTGCTGGCCCGCTCGCTCAAAGACGGCTTGGAATCGCAGCAGTGCAGCAAAGATGAGCGCGACCCGGGCGCCGGCACCGATCCGGCACTTTCAAGTGTCGTGAGCTTTGCGGCGCCCAGTGGCGCGAAGACCGAAGACAGGATGCGCCGGACCGGGCGATAGACGGGTCTGGCGCAGTGTCCGGCTGAGCCGATGTCAGCTGTCTTCGAGGCGGCCACGGGGCAGGGCGGCAACGCCGGTGCGTGCGATCTCGTTAAGACCAAGAGGGCGCATCAGGTCGGCGAAGGCGTCGATCTTTTCAGGCGTGCCGGTCAGCTCGAAAACGAAGCTGTCCAATGTGCTGTCCACTACGCTGGCGCGGAAGATATCCGCGAGACGCAGCGCCTCGACCCGCTTGTCGCCGCTGCCCTGGACCTTGAGCAAGGCCAGTTCGCGTTCGACCGAACGGCCCTCGGCGGTAAGGTCATGCACCTCGTGAACCGGCACGATCCGCCCCAGTTGCGCCTTGATCTGTTCGATCACCTGCGGGGTGCCGGTGGTGACGATGGTGATGCGGCTCATGTGGCCGGTATGGTCCACCTCGGCGACGGTGAGGCTGTCGATATTGTAACCCCGCCCCGAGAACAACCCGATCACCCGCGCCAGAACCCCTGGCTCGTTATCGACGATCACGGCCAGCGTGTGAGATTCGATCTCGTCCGAAAAATTGGGCCGCAGGTTATAGGCCGAATGCTTGGACGAGCCTTTCTTGATTTTCAGAGCCGACATGTGAGTCATTCCTTGTTCTTGTCGCGCATTCAGAAACCGGCGCCCGGCAAAGGGGCGGGCGCCGGCCACGGCGCTGGCGTCACACCAGCACCGCGCCGCCTTCCTTGATGGCGCCCTTGGTGCTGGCCTCGCCCAGAAGCATGCTGTTATGCGGCTCGCCCGACGGGATCATCGGGAAGCAGTTCTCGTGTTTTTCCACGAGGCAGTCGAAGATCACCGGCCCGTCGTGATTGATCATTTCCATGATCGCGTCATCCAGGTCGGCGGGATCCTTGCACAGGATGCCCTTGGCGCCAAACGCTTCGGCCAGCTTGACGAAATCGGGCAGGGCCTCGGACCAGGAATGCGAATAGCGCTCGCCATGCAGCAATTCCTGCCACTGGCGCACCATGCCCAGGCGCTCATTATTCATGATGAACTGCTTCACGGGCAGGCGGAACTGCACCGCGGTACCCATTTCCTGCATGTTCATCAGCCATGACGCTTCGCCGGCGACATTGATCACCAGCGCGTCGGGATGCGCCATCTGCACCCCGATCGAGGCCGGGAAACCATAGCCCATCGTGCCAAGCCCGCCGCTGGTCATCCAGCGGTTGGGTTCGTTGAAGCCCAGATATTGCGCCGCCCACATCTGATGCTGGCCGACTTCGGTGCAGATATAGCGGTCGTGGTCCTTGGTCAGCTCTTCAAGGCGTTGCAGCGCATATTGCGGCTTGATCGCCTTGCCAGCCTGTTTGAAGGCGAGGCAATCGACCTTGCGCCAGGCGTCGATCTGCGCCCACCATTTCTGCAAGCCCTCGCGGTTCGTCTTGCGGCCGCGTGATTTCCAGACCTTGAGCACGTCCTCCAGCACATGCGCAACGTCGCCGATGATCGGGATGTCGGTCTTGATCACCTTGTTGATCGAGCTGGGATCGATATCGATATGGGCTTTCTTGGAATGCGGACTGAACGCATCCACCCGGCCGGTGATCCGGTCATCGAAGCGCGCCCCGATATTGATCATCAGATCGCAGTCATGCATCGCCATGTTGGCCTCGTAAAGGCCATGCATGCCCAGCATTCCAAGCCATTTGTCGCCGTTGGCGGGATAAGCGCCAAGCCCCATCAGGGTCGAGGTGATGGGCACGCCGCTGGCCTCGACCAGTTCGCGCAGAAGCTGGCTGGCGGCATTGCCCGAGTTGATCACCCCGCCGCCGGTATAGAGGATGGGCCGCTCGGCCACTTCGAGCGCCTCGACCAACTCGGTGATCGCGGCCATGTCGCCTTTGACCTGCGGCTGGTAATGCGCGGTGCGCGCCTTTTGCGGCGGCACATAATCGGCGCTGGCGAATTGCACGTCCTTGGGCAGGTCCACCAGCACCGGGCCGGGGCGGCCCGAGGTCGCCACGTGAAATGCCTGATGGATCGTGTCCGCCAGGTTCTTGGTGTCGCTGACCAGCCAGTTATGCTTGGTGCAGGGGCGGGTGATGCCGACGGTATCGGCCTCCTGAAAGGCGTCGTTGCCGATCATGAAGGTCGGCACCTGGCCCGACAGCACGACAATCGGGATCGAGTCCATCAGGGCATCGGTCAACCCGGTCACGGCGTTGGTGGCGCCGGGGCCCGAGGTGACAAGCGCCACGCCGGGCCGCCCGGTCGAGCGCGCATAGCCTTCGGCGGCGTGAACCGCACCCTGTTCGTGGCGCACCAGAACGTGACGGATGTCATTCTGCTGAAAGATCTCGTCATAAATCGGTAGAACCGCGCCGCCGGGGTATCCGAATACGACGTCCACGCCCTGATCCTTGAGGGCCTGAACCACCATTTTCGCTCCGGTCATCTGACGTGTCATCGCATTGCTCCGTTCATGACGTCATTCATTGTTTTACGCACAAAAAAGCCCCCGGTTTGGCGGGGGCGCGTGGGGTACCGTTATGGTGTCCGTTACCGGCCCATGCGCCATTTTCCTACAATGCCTACAAGCGTTGCCATTCGAGGCGACTCCTTTGATGCGTGCGCGGGACATTAGGTTGGGTGGCAGGGGGCGTCAACCACAATTCGGCGAAAAAATGTCGCCACCCGGGGGTGAATCTTTGCATTTGTTGCGCAAGATGCCCGTCGGGCCGCAATCGGGCCCCTGAGTGGCTGTCAGAGGCTGACGCGCGTGCCGCCCTGAAGGACGCCATGTTCCAGGGCGTATCGGGTCAGACCGGCGGTCGAACTGATGCCCAGCTTGCGCTTGAGGTTCTTGCGGTGCGTTTCCACCGTGCGCACCGAGATATCCAGCGCCGCAGCGACCTCGCGGTTCGAGCGCCCCTGTGCCAGCTGCAACAGGATCGTCTGTTCGCGATTGGTCAATTGTTCGCGTTTGGGGTCCTGGTAGGGCTCAAGCGAGCCGCGCGCGCCGGTGCAAAGATAACGCTCCCCGGCCATGACCGCGTCGATGGCGCGTTTGATCTCGTCCGTGGGCACGTCCTTGAGCACATATCCCACCGCGCCATGACTGAGCGCGGACGAGATATATTCCGGGCTGTCATGCATGGACAGGATCAGGATGCGCGTTTCGGGGCGGCGTTCCAGGATGATCTCGGTCGTCGAAAGCCCGCCGATCCCTGGCATGTTGAGATCGAGAAGGATCACGTCGGGTGCCAGCGTTTCCACCTGGTCGATGATGTCGTTGCCGTTCGCCAGCGTCGCGATCACCTCGACATCATCATAGCTTTCAAGGATCGCCTGGATGCCTTCGGCGACCATGGGGTGATCGTCGACCACGGCGATACGGATCAGGGCGGGACGTTTGCTCATGCGTTGGCTTTCGTGTTCGAATCAGAGCGGCCTTCTGGCGGCAGAAGATGCGTCAAGGGGACGGTGGCTTCAATCACCGTGCCGGTCGTGGCCGAGAGAATCCGCAAGCTGCCGTCCAGTTGCTCGACCCGTTCCTGCATGTTGCGCAGGCCCAGACCCGCGCCCGTCGAAGGCGCGCTGCGGGTGGCTTCGATCCCCTGGCCGTCATCGGTGATGCGCAGGGTGGCGCCGCGGCTATGGCCGCGCAGGGAGATCGACACGGTACTGGCGCGCGAATGGCGCTCGATATTGGTCAGCGCCTCCTGGGCGACTCGGTAAAGCGCGATCTTGGCATCATCATCGAGCCGGTTGCGGAACACCACGGTATCGAATTCGGTAGCGACCCCGGTGCGCTTGCCGAAATCCTCGATCAGGGCCTTGAGTGCGGGGCCAAGCCCGAGATCGTCCAGAGCGCCGGGGCGCAGATCGCGGCTGATGCGGCGGACCTCGTTGATCGCGCCGGACAGGTGCGCGATGCCGCGATCCAGATCGCCCTGCGCGCGCTCGTCGCCATTGGCCAGACGACGCATGGCAATGTCGAGCGCATAGCGCACCCCCACAAGAATCTGGCTGATCCCATCATGCAATTCGCGTGCGACGCGGCCGCGCTCCTCTTCCTGGGCGTCAAAGACGCGCTGCGTCAGTTTCTTGAGCTTGGCATCGGCCAGGCGGCGCTCGCGGATGGTGATGAACAGTCCGCTGCCAAAGACCAGAAGCAGCGCCGCCAGCGTGATCGCCCCGATATAAAGGAAGGTGCGCTCGACGCGGGCCTCGACCTGATCGCGCGCGGCGGCGACCGTGGCCAGCACGTCATCCACGAAAACCCCGGTTCCCACCGCCCACCGCCAATCCTGAAAGCCGATCACATAGGTGATCATGCGCGCAATTTCCCCGGTCGAGGGCTTGGGCCAGTCATAACTGTGATAGCCCCCGCCCGAACGTGCGAGGCGGATCAGCTCGTCGGTGATGGCGATCCCGTTGGGGTCCGTCAGCCCGCGCCAGTTGGCGCCGATCAGATCGGTTTGGCGCGGGCTGACCAGGTTGTTACCCGCATAGTCATAGACGAAGAAATACCCGTCCTGCCCATAAAGCATCGCCGAAAGCGTCTGAGTGACCAGAAGCTTGGCGGCCTCGTCATCGGGCGCCGCGCGGCCATAGACATTGATGACGGAATTGCGCGCGATCGAGATGTAGTTCTTCAACTCGGCGCGCTTGGCCTCGATCAGCTGGCGTTCAAGCAGATGAATTTCGCGCTCTGCCAGCTGGCGCGATTGCAGCGTCACCAGCACCGAGACCAGCACCGCGGCGGCCAGAAAGGGCAGGGCAGTGATCAGGAACAGTTTCTGCCCGTAATTCAGCTTCTGGCCAAAGCGCCAGCCGCCCGTGCTGCCGCGCAAGGGGTGAATATCGCGCAGTCGCGCCTTGGTAGTGCGCCTGAACCGCCAGCGCTGCGCGCTTTCGCCGCCCTTTTCGCGCCCCTTGGGGCGGTTTCTACGCAAAAGTAGGTATTTCCAACGGCTTTGCGTCACTGTAGCGTCCTGTCACTCGGAATGATCCAGATGCCGGGCAGTCTGCCCGCAATGGATGTATCTTGTAATGGGAGGATAATACATGGATCGTCGTTCATTCTTGAAGAATTCCGCTCTGGGCGGATCGGCAGCGGCCGCAACGGCGCTGGCGGCGCCCGCTTATGCACAGGGCAAACGCACGCTGACTCTGGTCACCACCTGGGGCCGTGGTTTGGCGGGCGTGCATGACGCCGCGCAATACTGCGCAGACCACATCACCGCCGCGACAGATGGGCAACTGACCGTCGAGCTGAAGGCCGCTGGCGAACTCGTCGGCGCGTTCGAGGTGTTCGACGCGGTTTCGGCCGGTCAGGCCGACATCTACCATGGTGTCGACTATTATTTCCTGGGTCAGCATCCCGCGCTGGCGTTCTTCTCGAACATCCCGTTCGGCATGACCTTCCAGGAATTCAGCAACTGGTATTATCATGACGGCGGCGCCGAACTTCAGGACCAGGTATCCGAGATCTTCGGCCTGAAGACATTCGCCGCAGGCAATACCGGCCCGCAATCGGGTGGCTGGTTCAACAAGGAAATCAACTCGCCCGCCGATTTCGAGGGCCTGAAATTCCGCATGCCCGGCCAGGGTGGCGAAGTGCTGGGCCGTCTGGGCGCATCGGTGCAGAACCTTCCCGGCTCCGAAGTCTACCAGGCGCTGGCATCGGGCGCGATCGACGGAACCGAGTGGATCGGCCCCTGGGCCGACGAAAAGGCCGGTTTCCAGGAAATCACCAAGACCTATTACACCGCCGGCTTCCATGAATCCGGTCCGAACCTGTCGCTGGCCTTCAACCGCGAGGTGTTCGATTCGTTCACGCCCGCGCAGCAGGCCGCAGTCGAGAATGTCTGCGCGGCCGCGAATATCTGGAACATGTCGCAGTTCATGGCCAACAACTCGGCGGCGCTCGAGCGTCTGCAGTCGGGTGGCGTCAAGGTCATGGAATTCCCCGATGAGGTCTGGGATGCCTTCGGCACCAATTCGGTCGAGGTGGTCCGCCAGCATCTGGACGATCCGCTCTACAAGGAAGTCTATGACAGCTATATGGCGTCGATGAAGAAGTCGGCCGCCTGGATCAGCCGTTCGCAAGGGGCCTATACGGCGCAGCGTAACCGCGTCCTGGAAGCGATGTAATCCACCTGTCGGCAATCTGCGCCCCCGGTCATGCGGCCGGGGGCGCAAGTCTGGACTCTGCTGAAACGGCGCCGATGAAACCACAGCAAGTGGGCCGCAGGCGCGAATTCAGGGCAGACTCCGTGCGAGGGGACCATGCAGCAAGATACGAGTATGACGATCCTTGATGTCCTGTCCGCGATTGGCGGCGGGATATTGGTGTTCTTTCAGAACATCGCCATGGCATTCTACAATCTGGGCTATGCGATCTCGCACCCGGCCCTGTGGCTGAATTGGTCCGACAATGAAGCGGTGATGCGCTTCGTCTATTACGGCGGGTCGGTCGAGTTTTTCTACGTCGTATTCACCGCATTCCTCGTGGCCACGGGCATCGGCTTGTGGCGTAACAGCGTGATGTGGGCCTATGTGCGCGTGCTCGAGGGGTTCGCGAACACGGTGGGGCGGTTCTTTGCCTGGGCCGGGTTGCTGATGGTGGTGCAGCAGATCGTCATCGTCTTCGTGCAACGCATATTCGCACGCCCCGATATCGTCATCGGGCTGGGGGTGCCGATCCAGCTGGATATCAGCTGGTGGTCCGAGGAACTCAAGCTTTACAACGCGATGGTCGTCTCGCTTTGCGCCACCTACACCTTTGTGCAGGGCGGGCATGTGCGGGTCGATCTGATCTATTCGGCAGTCCGCTTTCGCACCAAGAAGGTGATCGACATGTTCGGCTCGCTGGTCTTCATGATGCCGATGGCGGTGCTGATCTGGCTTTACGGCTGGTTCTTCCTTTGGCGGCACCTGATCGTGCCCAACCCGTCGGCCAGCGAGAGTCTGGACCGGCTGTTGATGAAATCCCGTGCGCTGCGCTGGAACGTCGAAACGATCGGCTTTTCGCCCAACGGGTTCAACGGATATTTCCTGTTCAAGGTTCTTCTGGTGGGGTTCGCCGCGATGATTTTCCTTCATGCGATCGCGTTTTTCTACCGCTCCCTTCTCGAGTGGAAGGAAGGCGAGGAGAGCGAAGGCAGATATCTCGACAAGGACAGTCTTGGCGAAGGCGAAGAAGCCTATGAAGGCACACATTAAAAGGGCGGGACACCATGCTATTCGGACTTGATGGCGTCGAGATCGGGCTGATCATCGTCTTCCTGTGCCTCTTTGGCGGCATTCTTTCGGGCTTTCCGGTGGCCTTTGCCATTGGCGGCGCGGGGGTCATATCCTTCGCGATCATCGCCGCGCTCGACAGTGCGGGACTGCTCATTCACCAGAGCATCGACACCGCCAGCGACGCCTATCGCGCGCTGGTGGCGGGCGGGGTGAAACCCGATGCGATATCCGTGTTCCGATACCCCGACCTGCCAAGGCTGGGCGAGCCGGTCTTCCCGCGTGGCTGGGAAGTGGCGCTGGACCGCAATGTCAGCTTCATTGTGAACCGCATCAACGAGCGCGTGCTGGCCGGCCAGTCGATCGAGACCCTGCTGGCGGTGCTGATGTTCGTGCTGATGGGCATCACGCTGGAGCGCTCGAAGATCGCCAATGACCTTCTGACCACGATGGCGCGGGTGTTCGGGCCGCTGCCGGGCGGTCTGGCCGTGTCTGTGGTCGTGGTGGGTGCCTTCCTTGCGGCCTCGACCGGGATCGTGGGCGCCACGGTGGTCACCATGGGCCTGTTGTCGCTGCCCACCATGTTGCGCAACAATTACAGCCCCGAGATCGCGACCGGCGTCATTGCCGCAAGCGGCACGCTGGGGCAGATCATTCCGCCCTCGATCGTGATCGTCCTGCTGGGGACGCTGGCGGGCGATCTTTATGCCACCTCTCAGGAGGCTCGCGCCCAGGCGGCGGGCTGCGGGGATGCGCTGACCTATCTGGGCGAACCTGCGGTCGTATCCGTGGGCACGCTGTTTCAGGCCGCACTTTTGCCGGGGATCCTGCTGGCGCTGCTCTATGCGCTTTATGCATTCGGCTATGCGCTGTTCAATCCCAAGCGCGCCCCGGCGGTGGAGCTGGGCGGCACCAATGCCGAAGTCATCACCCGCAACGAGGCCTTCACCTGGTTCCTGGGTGTGCCTGTCGCGCTGATCGCAGGGTTGCTGTTGCTTGCGCAGGTGGGGATCATTGGTTCACAAAGCCTTCAGGTTGACACCTTCACCGACCGTGGCGAGGGCGCCGCGCTGCGCACCAATGTCGGGGATGAATGCAAGGCCGCGATGATCGAGTTGCACGGTCAAGAGGCCTGGGATGAATCCGTCGCCCAGCAACAGGCAATCGACGAGTCTGGCGGGGTGGATGAAAGCCATCGCCTGTCCCCCGAGGAAATCGCCGAACGCATCGCCGAGAAAGAGGCAAACGCCGCCCCCATCGGCACCGGTGTCGCCACGATCCTGCTGATCTCTGCGCTGGTCCTGGCGGTGGCGCGTGGGGTGATGCCGTCGGCACCACCCAAACCGCTGCTGATCGGGGCGCTTGGGGTGGTTCTGGCCCTTCTGGCCGATATCCTGCTGATCGCGCCCTCGACCAGTTCGGGGGTGTCGCTGGTGATCCTGGCCATTCCCTATGCCTTGGCGTTCTATGGCTGTGTTCACGCCGCGGGGCGTTTGGCCAAGAACGACATGATCCGCGTGGTCTTTCCGCCGCTCGTCCTGATCGTCGCCGTGCTGGGGTCGATCCTCGGCGGCATCACCAACCCGACACCGGCCGCGGCGCTTGGTGCGGGCGGGGCAATCATGCTGGCGGCCTATCGCCGGCTGAAGGATCTGGACCGTTCCGGCATGGTGATCATCTGGTCCACCTTCGCCATCGTGGTGGCGATCCTGCTGGGCATCAATTTCGACCTTCGGATCACGCGCGATGACGTCCCGCTGGAAAGCTGGTTCGCCTTCATCGGCGCTTACGCCGCCTATCTCTATGCGGTGTTCGGGCTGCTGTTTTCGTGTTGGGTGCTGTTCACCGGCGGCATCCTGACGCCTGTCGTGCGCGAAACCGCGAAGGTCACGTCGATGGTTTTCACCATCCTGATCGGTTCGCAATTGCTGAACCTCGTGGTGATCTCCTTCGGGGGCGAGCATTACATCCAGCAATTCCTGCGCAGCTTCGACAACGAGTACAAGGTCTTCCTGATCGTGATGCTGGTGCTGTTCATCCTGGGGTTCGTGCTGGATTTCCTCGAGATCATCTACATCGTGGTCCCGATCGTCGGGCCGGTGATCTATGGTGGTACCTTCGATCCCAAATGGGTGACGATCATGATCGCGGTGAACCTGCAGACCAGCTTCCTCACGCCACCATTCGGCTTTGCGCTGTTCTATCTGCGAGGGGTTGCGCCAAAGGAGGTCACGACCGGCCATATCTATCGTGGCGTGGCGCCCTTCGTGCTGATTCAGGTGGTGGGGCTGGCACTTCTTTGGTTCTTCCCTGAGATCGTCACCATCGTGCCGTCCCTGATCGGAAACTGATGCGCGCGCCCTGCTTGCGGGGCGCGTGGCGCTAGCGCAGCAATTCGCGCATGCCGCGGTCGATCCCGTCCAGGGTCATGGGCATCATGCGCCCCTCGAAGATGTCGGCGATCATGCGGATCGAATGCGTGTAACCCCATTGCCTTTCGGGGATCGGGTTGATCCAGACATGGGCGGGCCATTGCGCGCGGGCGCGCTCCAGCCAGACCTGTCCGGCCTCGGGGTTCCAGTGCTCGTTGGCGCCGCCCGGATAGGCGACCTCGTAGGGGCTCATGCTGGCGTCGCCCACGAAGATGCATTTGTAATCCGACCCATAGGTGTGCAGCACATCCCATGTCGGTGTCTGCGCATCCCAGCGGCGGTTGTTGTCGCGCCACACGCCCTCGTAGAGGCAGTTGTGGAAATAGTAATATTCCAGGTGCTTGAACTCGGCGCGCGCCGCGCTGAACAGTTCCTCGACTACCTTGATATGCGGGTCCATCGACCCGCCGACATCCAGGAACAGCAGCACCTTGATGGCGTTGCGCCGCTCTGGACGGGTCTGCACGTCAAGATAGCCATGCTCGGCGGTGGCGCGGATCGTGCCATCAAGGTCCAGCTCGTCATGCGCGCCGTCGCGCGCCCATTGGCGCAACCGCTTAAGCGCGATCTTGATGTTGCGCGTGCCCAGCTCGACGCTGTCGTCGAGATTGCGGAATTCCCGCTTGTCCCAGACCTTGACGGCGCGCTGGTGGCGCGACTTGTCCTGACCGATGCGCACGCCTTCAGGGTTGTAGCCATAGGCGCCGAAAGGCGAGGTGCCGGCGGTCCCGATCCACTTGTTGCCGCCCTGGTGGCGCTTTTGCTGTTCGCGCAGCCGTTCCTTGAGGGTCTCCATCAGCTTGTCAAAGCCGCCAAGCGCCTCGATTTCGGCTTTTTCTTCCGCGCTCAGGTGCTTTTCGGCCAACTTCTCGAGCCAGTCGGCGGGCAGATCGACGGCATCCAGCACATCCTGCGCCGAAAGCGCCTCGAGCCCTTCGAAACTGGCGGCGAAGGCGCGGTCGAAACGGTCGATCATGCGCTCGTCCTTCACCATCGCGCTGCGGGCGAGGTAATAGAACCCCTCAAGATCGTAGGTGACCAGATCGGCGCTCATCGCTTCGAGAAAGGTCAGGTATTCACGCAGGCTGACGGGAACACCGGCCTTGCGCAGGTTTTCGAAGAAGGGCAGGAAC
>Ga0102928_1000203_pt1 | contig 35951 bp, 29 predicted proteins | sample SalPonR1_B_D1_MG_FD_78504 | JGI IMG/M metagenome (GOLD analysis project Ga0102928, IMG submission 78504) | Salt pond soil microbial communities from South San Francisco under conditions of wetland restoration - Salt Pond MetaG R1_B_D1_MG | ecosystem: Environmental > Aquatic > Marine > Intertidal...
CTCGCTCACCTGAAAACAGTCTGGGTTGGCATTGTTCTCCACCCGAACCCAAATGGTCTGTGGGCTGCTGGTATTGTCGTAAGCCGCAGGATCGGCAATGGCATTGGTTCCGGCTGTGGCGTCAGATTGAGAGGTGTAAAAATTAAAAACAAAATTAGATTGATTATCTAAAATAGTATTCATGAATGCTATTAAATCAAACGAAGTAATACCATCATTGTCCTCATCACACTGTTCAAAACTTTCAATTGGATTGGGTAAATTAGGGTTTTGATTAATAATTAATGTTAACTGTGTAAAAGCTTCACAACCGGTAATGGTATCAACCACTTTAATTTCAAGTGTTTGTGGATTTGAAATATTGACGTAGTCATCCTCAGTATCTATGGCTAGGTTATTATCTAAATCTGTTTGAGTTTCGTAAAATGTAACTTCAAAATCAGTATTTGATTGGGTAATTTCATCAATTTTTTGGGTGAGATCAAAACTAGCTGTTGCATTAGAGATGTCATCAATAGTAATATTCTGACAAATTGCAAATGCTGCAGGGTCTACAATATCATCTTCAATGGAAGCACAACCTTCATCGTTTAGGAATATAAAATGATCTTCTACTTCGCCATTTGTAGCAGTTCCATAAGGTATGTTTGCTGCTATCTCATCTGTACTTATTCTTAACCTCAGGTATTTGCCTAGATCGGTTGGCACAAAATCGTTGGGTACATCAAATTCCATGGTGTAGGTAGAAGTTCCCGAAGATGCAGGAATGGCGATTAAATCAGATTTTTCAAAAGGATCTTGAATGTAATCCCCATCATTGTTCCAGTCCAGATAACCATAGGTATAGGTTTCCTGACTACTATTATTTGTAATAACCAGAGCAATACTAAAGATTCCTCCGGGGTTGGGGTTTTCAAAGAGAAAAATGGATAGAGCATCCTCATCATCTCCATCTCCTGTAGCGTCTTCAGTAGGTTGATTGGTAAGTTCATCATCCGGGACATTCGCTCCTAAGTAAATTTCAGAATTAATTAAAGCTCCAGCAGCAACAGGAATACTATTTTGATTGAAGTCAAATGAAAGTGGAGCATCACCATAATCATAAAGCCCACCAGTTATATTGACTCGACAACTTAGTATGTCTAAACATCCTCCAGAAGATGTTGCCTGAAGTGATAAGTCAACGTATCCATTGGCTTTATCTTCATCATTAATGTTGTAGGTAGTCGTAGCATTATTACTATCAGCAAAAGTACCACTTGTTCCGGAAGACCAATTTATACTTGTTGCATTTATGACCGAAAAATTAAGATTTATTATATTGTCTGTAATTGTGACATCATCAGGACAAGTACCGGTGATTTCCGGAACACTGGAAGGTGTTATGCTATCAAACCCGGAAGCAGTCCCATTAGTATTGAAATCGAGTGGTAGCTGAGAAACTTCAACATTGAGTGCGGTTACCGTAATACCTGTAAAAATACTAACTTTAAACGTTGATATTCCGCCCGGTAGTTCAAAAATATCCAGGGATTGAACCCCATTTTGTTGTGAAATAGCATTAGGGACATTTGGATAATTTGGGGCAAAGATGTTTGGTTCAGCGATTTCCAGTCCATTAGTCAAATCATAGGGTTCTCCATTAAATAGGGCATCTGTGCCCGTTAAATCAAATGTCAATAAGGTATTAAACTGTGTAAATCCGCTTTGGTTATTGATGGTTACAGTCGCCACACTAAAGTCTCCGGGGCAATTTCCATTTCCAGTCATCGAAACATCAACCAAAACCTGCTCACCATCAACACAATCATCTGTTATGCCGTCGTAAGTAAGGTCATCATCTGTATTGTTAGTGCCCTCAAAACCATTTAAGCCCGAATCGCCTTCGTAAGCAAAATCCATGTCTGGTGTAAATAACACATAGGGATTAATTCCCGCTTCAGCAGTCGCATCAACATTTACAGTATAGTTGTAATCGCCGGCCGGAGTTCCAGTTACATTATATTCGTATTCGTAAGTTACACATGTATCAAAAGGTAATTTACTTACAATTAAATTCTCATACCAGACAATTTTATCTTCTAATAATGAAAAAGAGAGCACATCTGGATCACCATCGGTATCCAAATCAGTTCCAATAACTGTACCCGGATTATTTATAGAATTTGAAAATGTAATAAAATTCTGATTTCCAAAATTACCGGAACCGTCATTTTGAAACCAGACAATTTTGGATGTAGGTGTTGATGTCCCAGATGACGAAAGCACATCAATATCACCATCGCCGTCAAAATCGACAGGAAACACAGATTGAGCTGAATTGGCCGTGTTGGTTATGAGTTGTTCTGCTCCAAAATTTCCTGTACCATCATTTTCAAACCAAGTCACCTGATTTGCTCCATTAGCAATAATATCGATGGCTCCATCGCCATTAAAATCTGCGGTCTTTACTTGTTCTTCTGTTGAAAATGAGATGGCAATAAGTTGTTCGGCTCCAAAATTTCCTGTGCCGTCGTTTTCATACCAGGCAATTTTTTCGTCTTCATCAGAAATAGAAACTACATCCTGATCGCCATCGCCATCAAAATCTGCTGCATAAGCATATCTAGCTCCATCTGATATTGAAGATATAATGATTTGAGAACTAAAGTTTCCAAGGCCATCATTTTCATACCATCCTATGGTATCGTCATCAAAAAAAGCCGCTAAAATATCTTTATCACCATCATTGTCTAAGTCTGTAGTATAAATACTCTCCGGGAGATTTAAAGATGAAGATATAATTTGTTGAGCTGCAAAATTTCCGCCACCGTTATTTTCAAACCAGACTATTTCATTTGGAAAGTCGCCTCCGGCTATCACGTCTATATCACCATCATTATCTAAATCGTCTGCATAGACAATTCTAGCAGTGCCCATATTTGAAGTTATGGGTTGATAAGCGCCAAATGCCCCTGTACCATCGTTAGCATACCATCCTATTTTTTCATCAATAACATTTGCAGATACCACATCCTGATCTCCATCACCATCAATATCTGCTGCAAAAAGATCTCTTAGTTCTAAATCTATACCTTGTGATACAATTTGCTCTGGCCCTATTCCCAATTCTGTAATATAGGGGTTTGGTCCAATAAGGTTTGTATCGATAAGGGTATAACTTTCCGGGGCATAAGTTGTAATATCAGAAAGGCCCATAATAGCATCTGCAGTTCCTTCATTACAGATTTGGAGAGTGTAAAACAATTGGTCGTCACAACCAACACCAGTTGTAGAGACCTGTACATTGATACTGGCAAATTCTGCGCATTGATCTTCATCTATTCTATCAATGGGTGTAGAAATATTATTGGCAATTTCATTTTCTGTGTCTACTTCAATTTGCTCTGCTAAATCAGAAAAACTCACCGGCACTTCATTTCCTGGAAGGCTACCGTCATAGTTTACTATTGCATAAATTTGCGGTGCGCTTAAAAACACCTGACTTTGAATAGTTGTGCTAAAATCACCATTATCAGCAGGTATTGATATATTTCCCAAATTTTCAGTAAACAAAAACTCAGTATCCGGCAGTGATGGGTCACCATCGTAAAAAGAAACCTTTAAAACATCATTAAAAGCATTTAAAAGATCAAGATTGGTAAGCGTTACATCAACAGAACCTGAAGGAGGTCCCGGATTACAATTAACGAGTTCGTAATTAGAAAGTTGAATATTTAAATCGAAGGCATTAGACAGTGATGGAGGGTCTGAATTGCAACCAACTTCTGTAATCTCCTGAATAAGATTCAATGCATTTTCCTGGAGCTGATTGTAAGATTCTGCCCCAAAATATCCTTCTGGTGAAGCCACGTTTTCTCCCTGCAATTCGGTACATTCTGATGCTGCATCTATGGCCAATAAGACAATAACTATGCCTTGTGCTTTAATTTGATTTGCTATATTAGTGACATTTGGTGAAATCGTTCCGCAGGAAACATCTGTTAAGACTATTATTATCTTAGGTACATCTCGATTTGGGATAGGATCCTGAGCAACCCACTCAAAGGCTTTTAATAGTGCTAAGTCTAATTCTGTTGCTGCTTCAAATGGTTTAGTAGACTCTCCATAGGAAATTAAATCTGATATTTCATTAGTAAATGTTTGTCCCATCATAGGAAAATCATATTCCATAAAAAAGTCACCCGAAGACCAATTACTTATAGATATTCTTGTCTCTTCATCAGAGAGGCCTAAATTTCCTGCAAATGACAGACCCAACTGAGTAATAAAATTTTTGGATTGTTCAAATTCTTGAGCATCTACAGAAGCTGAAACATCATTGGCAATATGAATATCCAAACCAGTTGAACACTCTTCTTCGTCTTGTGCAAAACTATTTGCTAAAGAGAAAAGTATAAGCCATAGAAGTAAAAATTTAAAGTTGATCGCTTTTAAGATGTATAACAAATTTTAACTTTTTATAGTTTTTAAGTTACAAAATGTCAAATAAAGTGAAATTTTTCCTAAAAAAGAACCTTTGTCATATTAATTGGTCAATTCCATTAATCGTTTAACGTATTTGCCAATCACATCAAATTCAAGATTTACCCTATCTCCTGCTACTAAAGTATGAAATGTAGTATGTTCATAAGTGTATGGAATTATCGCCACACTAAAAGCGTTTAGATCGCTGTCCACTACCGTTAAGCTGACGCCATTTATGGTGATTGATCCTTTTTCAATGGTCACGTTTTGCTGTTTAGCATCATATTCAAAGCGGTAAGTCCAGCTTCCCTCGTGTTCGTTGACCAGAATACAAGTCGCTGTTTGATCGACATGACCTTGAACTATATGTCCATCCAATCGTGAATTGATTAGGGCACCGCGTTCCAAGTTGAGCTTATCACCAGGTTTCATATCTCCAAGATTAGTTTTTTGTAGGGTTTCATCAATAGCCGTCACCCTATAAACCTGATTGGACTTATCTATTGAAACCACAGTAAGACACACACCGTTATGCGCTACACTCTGATCGATTTTTAATTCGTTTGAGAATTGAGCTTTTATATCAAAATGAAAATTGCTTTGCTCTTGTTTAATATTTATAATTTCACCGATTTCTTCAATGATACCTGTAAACATAATGCAGATTTATTTAACTATCTTTGTACTGCAAATTTAGTTGAAAAAAATCTGTTTGCTCAATGGTGTGTAAATTATTAGATTTATTTAGCTAAAACTTAAATTAATTATGCCAAAAGAGAGAAAAAACCACAATTTACCCATTGTTGGAATTAGCATTGGAGATATAAATGGGATTGGTCCTGAAATTGTTCTAAAAGCTTTTGAAGACCCCAGGATGTTAGAATTCTGTACACCTGTTATTTTCGCCCATACCAAAATGCTGTCATTTTTAAAACGACATTTTAAGCTCAAATTGAAGTTACAAGGCACACCACATGCTGAAAAGGTCATCCCTGGTAAAATAAATGTGGTAAATACCTGGAAGAACAACCCAAAAATAGAATTTGGTGTAGAACACAAAGCTGCTGGTGCGTTTGCAATCAAATCACTACGTGCAGCGACAAATGCCTTAAAAGCAGAACAGGTTGACGTCTTAGTTACGGCGCCAATACACAAAAACAATATCCAAGCTGATGATTTTAAATTTCCCGGGCATACCGACTTTTTAGAAGAACAACTCGGTGGTCATGCATTAATGTTTATGGTCTCTGAAAACATTAAAGTGGGCTTATTTACAGATCATGTTCCCCTTAAAAACATTTCTAGTCGTATTACTCCCGAACTCATTAAACGCAAAATACAAACCATTAAGCAATCACTACAACAGGACTTTAGGGTGAATGTTCCAAAAATTGCAGTTATGGGCATTAACCCTCATACAGGTGATGACGGCGTTATTGGTAAGGAAGATGATGAGGTAATTAGACCAACATTAGCAGAAATTAATCAAAACGGGCAGTACGTCTTTGGGCCTTATGCTGCCGACAGTTTTTTTGGCACCAAAAACTACAAAAACTTTGATGCCATCATTGCGGCTTATCACGACCAGGGCTTAATCCCCTTTAAAACCTTGTCTTTTGGGGAAGGTGTGAATTTTACAGCAGGTTTAAATTACATCAGAACTTCGCCAGACCATGGCACGGGCTTTGACATTGCCGGAAAAAATGAAGCTAACCCAAGTTCATTTATTAAAGCTGTTTTTGAAGCTGTCAAAATATTTAAAAACAGAAAGGAATATAAACAATTGACCAATAACCCATTGCAAACCAAATCAAATAGGCTTAAAAATTAAAATTATTTCTATTTAGTTTCCTTTTATTTTTTATATTTGCACGCTCAAAAATGATGTGATGGAGACGAAATTTGAGAATTACGCCATAAAATTTACTGGCTTATCACTTGGAGAACATCATTTTGAATATCAATTAGATAATACGTTCTTTGATGGATTTGATTATGAAGAATTTCAAGCTTCTGATATTCAAGCTGATGTAAATTTAAACAAGACGAATACACAACTAGAATTTGATGTTCATATTCAGGGAAGTGTTTTGGTTAATTGCGATTTAACCTTAGAGCCTTTTGATTTACCTATAGAAAATGTTATGTCTATAGTGGTAAAATTTGGAGATGAATTTGAAGAAGTAGATGAAAAATTGGTCATCATTCCAAGAGGGGAATACGAATTTCAAGTAGAGCAATACATTTACGAATGTGTTTTACTGGCTTTGCCCTCAAAACGCGTTCATCCGGGTGTTGAAGATGGCACATTAGATTCTGAAATTTTAGACAAATTAAAGCATCACAGCATATATAATAATAAAAACAACCAAGAACAAACAACTGACCCACGTTGGGATAAATTAAAAAAATTACTAAAAGATTGAGTTATGGCACATCCAAAGAGAAAAACCTCTAAGACACGTAGAGATAAAAGAAGAACGCACATTAAGGCTGAAATGCCTCAAATTGCAACAGATCCTACAACAGGAGAAGCACATTTATACCACAGAGCACATTGGCATGAAGGTAAACTTTACTACAGAGGTCAAATCTTGGTAGATAATACTGAAGAAATCGAAGTCGAATAATTATAAAGTATATCCATTAGATCACAACCATCTCAATTTCAGGGATGGTTTTTTTATGGACGACACTGAGATTAGCTTAATTCAAAAGTTATCTTTGCATTAAATATGGATTCTCTTACTCAAATTGTTCTTGGCGCCAGCGTTGGCGAAGCGGTTCTTGGAAGAAAAATTGGCAATAAAGCCATGCTTTATGGCGCTATTGCCGGTACAATTCCCGATTTGGATGTTTTGACCTCGTATTTTACGGATACGGTGTCTGCTTTAGAAATACATCGTGGATTTTCGCATTCGGTGGTGTTTTCGGTGTTGATGGCTCCCATTTTCAGTTGGCTGGTTACCCGCTATGAATCTTATAAAAACAAAAAAGCCTGGGCATGGTTTTTCTTTTGGGTACTTATCACACATCCTATTTTAGATGCGCATACCACTTGGGGTACGCAGTTGTTCTGGCCGGGTGACTTAAGGCTGGCATTTAAAACCATTTTCGTTATAGATCCCATCTACACTTTGCCTTTTTTATCTTTTGTGATATTGACCATGTTTCAAAAAAGAACCTCATCCAAAAGACGTGTTTTCAATAGGATCGGCCTTGGTTTAAGTACGGCTTACCTGGCTTTAACTCTTCTATTTAAAACATCGGCGACGCAAACTTTTGAAACTGCCCTGCAAAGCCAAAACATTAGCTACGAAGCTATTGACACCAGGCCTTCTGCTCTAAACACGGTTCTATGGAATGCCAACGTCAAAACAAAAGACCATTATTTAATTGCTGACTATTCTTTTTTTGATACCCAACCCATAGCGTTTGAAATCTATCCTAAGAACCATCATCTTCTTGGAGGTTTAATTGAACATGAAAAGGTGAAACGCATGATTAAAATTTCTAAAGGCTGGTTTAGCATCATTGAAAAAGATGGTAAGTTATATTTCAATGATTTGAGGTTTGGCCTTTTAAGTATGGAAAAAGGCTCGCAGGACTTTGTGTTTCAATATAGAATAGATGTAGATAAAAACAAAGGTTTGACTTTTACAGAAGTTGAAAAAAATCCTAGGGACGGCAAAAAGCTGTTGAATGATTTATGGATTAGGTTACAAGGGAATTGACAATAAAGTAGAAAAATGTTTCCATTCAGCTTTTTCTTCACAAGAAGAGAGTTGAACCCGAACTCCCGAAAGAACTGGATTTTATATCCAGCGCGACTGCCTGTAGGCAGACAGGTCTACCAGTTCCAATCTACCAGTCGGTAGGCAGGCCATTGAAGGCTAAAAAAAGCTGAATGAAACATTCAGCTTTTTGTACTCAAGGCGGGAATCGAACCCGCACTCCCGAAAGAACTGGATTTTGAATCCAGCGCGTCTACCAGTTCCGCCACTTGAGCAATTACAATATGCAAAATTAAGACATTTCAACAAACTGCAAGCGAATAATTCCAAATAAAATAAGATTTGCTCAAAATATTTTTATACTTTTGCAACTCTTAAAAAATGTCGTCTTAACATGTCTGAAATAGAGAAAATTGCCAAAATTTTTCCTTGCTCACAAAGTAAACACTTAGCCCAAGAAATCGCAAATGCTTACGGTATTCCTTTGGGCAAAGTCAATAGAGTAGACTTTAGCGATGGAGAATTCCAACCTTCTTTTGAAGAATCAGTTCGTGGGACACGTATTTTTATTATAGGTTCAACACATCCGGATGGCAACAACCTCATGGAAATGCTGTTAATGTGCGATGCTGCTAAACGATCTTCTGCCAGACACATCACAGCGGTTATGCCCTATTTTGGCTGGGCCAGACAAGACAGAAAGGATAAGCCACGAGTACCTATAGCTGCAAAATTGGTAGCAAAAATGCTGGAAACTGCCGGTGCAACGCGAATTATCACGATGGACTTGCATGCCGATCAAATTCAGGGCTTTTTTGAAAAGCCTGTTGACCACCTTTACGCTTCAACCATATTCTTACCCTATCTTGAAAGCTTAAATCTTAGCGATTTAACTATTGCTTCCCCGGATATGGGAGGTTCTAAAAGGGCCTATGCCTACTCTAAGTTTTTAGATTCTAATGTCGTAATTTGTTACAAACAGCGCGCTAAAGCCAACATCATCTCTCATATGGAACTTATTGGTGATGTCACGGGAAAAAATGTAGTTTTGGTTGATGACCTTGTCGATACTGCTGGGACTTTAACTCACGCTGCCGGTCTTATGATGGAAAGAGGGGCAAAATCTGTAAGAGCAGTATGTACACACCCTGTATTATCAGGAAAAGCTTATGAGAAAATAGAGAATTCTCAGCTTGAAGAACTCATCGTTACAGATAGTATTCCTTTAAGACAAAAATCTGAAAAAATTAAGGTGGTAAGTTCTGCCAAACTCTTTGCAGATGTTATGAAAGCAGTACACCACAACAAGTCTATAAGTTCAAAATTTTTAATGTAAATTTAATTTAATAAACAACTATGAAATCAATTACGATCAATGGATCTAAAAGAGAAAGCGTAGGCAAGAAAGCGACAAAAGCCTTACGTAATGCTGGAGAGATTCCTTGCGTATTATACGGAGGGAATGATGTCATACACTTTTCAGCACCAAGCATTGCCTTCAAAGATTTAGTTTACACACCAGATGTACATACCGTAAATTTGGTGTTAAATGATGGCAAAAAAGCCAATGCTGTATTACAGGACATTCAGTTTCATCCGGTAACAGACGACATCCTGCACATGGATTTCTATAAATTTGAAGATGACCAAGAAATCACGATGGAAATCCCAATTCATGCCGAAGGTATTCCAAAAGGAGTTAAAAATGGTGGTGTCTTAAGGTTTAACTTGAGGCGTATGTCTGTAAGAGGTTTAGCTAAAGACCTTCCAGATTACATTGTAGCCGAAGTCACACCGCTAAAAATTGGAGATAAGCTTTACACAAGTGCTGTAAAAAGTGAAGACTATACAATACTTCACTCAGAAAACACGGTAATATGTCAAGTTGTGACCTCTAGAAACATAGCCTTACTCGATGAAGATGAGGAGGGTGAAGAAACTGAAGGCGAAGACGAGGCAGAAGGTGAAGAGGATGCTTCTGAAGAAAAAACTGAGGAATAAGCGTCATGCCTTTAAAATTTATCAAAAACACCTCCATGTGAGGTGTTTTTTTATGGCTTTAAAAGTAACTTTTTGTATGATTATGCTTAATTTTAACCCCAACTGAATTACAGTTATGAAGAAATTTTTAATCGTTGGTTTGGGTAATCCGGGATTGAAGTATGAAAACACCAGACATAATATTGGATTTCAGATAGTAAACCAATTTGCAAAAATAAATGATGCCAGTTTTGAAAGCGATAAGTTAGCTGAAATATGTAAAATTAGGATTAAAGGCAGACAATTTATTTGCATAAAACCACAAACATTTATGAACTTGAGTGGAAAAGCGGTAAGATACTGGTTACAAAAAGAAAATATAGCTTTAGAACATTTACTAGTCATTACAGACGACATCAACATAGATTTTGGAACAATAAGAATAAAAAGCAAAGGCAGTGACGGTGGCCATAATGGGTTAAAAGATATTCAGGACATTTTAAATACCAAAATATATCCTAGATTTAGATTTGGTGTAGGAAGTGATTTTGGGAAAGGACAACAAGTCAACTACGTACTCAGTGAATGGACAGCAGAAGAAGCTGAAGCTTTAGCAAAACGCATCAAAACCTGTATGGAAGCTATCGAGAGCTTTGGACTTGCAGGAATAAACAATACAATGAATCAATTTAACGGTAAATAGACTTTGAAAAACTATCATAAAGCTTCATCTTTTACTAGAGACCGGAAAACAGCAGTCACTATCGGCACTTTTGATGGGGTTCATCTCGGGCATCGTAAGATCATCAAAAAACTCACCAATATTGCCGAACAAAAAGACTTGGAATCCGTTTTACTCACTTTTTTCCCACATCCCAGAATGGTACTCCAGCAAAGTAATGATTTGAAATTAATAAATACTATTGACGAAAAAAAACAACTTCTCGCTGAAACAGGTTTAGACCATCTCGTCATTGAACCATTTACCTTAGAATTTTCAAGATTAACAGCCAAAGCTTACATTGAAGAGTACCTGATCAATTACCTCAATGCCGGCGTGATTATTGTAGGCTACGACCACAGGTTTGGACGAAACAGAAAAGCCAATATTGACGATTTAAAGGCCTTTTCAAAAGAATATAACTTTGAAGTCATTGAAATATCCAAACAAGATGTGGATGATGTGGCCATCAGTTCAACAAAAATAAGAGAGGCTGTTCAAAGTGGTGAAATAGATTTGGCTAATCGTTATTTAACAAAGCCTTTTATCTTGACGGGTAAAGTAGTAAAAGGCAAACAACTTGGAAAATCTTTAGGCTATCCTACTGCAAACCTACTAATTGAAGAAGACTATAAGATCTTACCTAAAGAAGGGGTATACGTCGTAAGAGCTGAAATAGATAACACCTGGTATTTTGGTATGATGAACATTGGCCATAACCCAACCATTGCAGATGGCAATCATAAATCTGTAGAAACCTATTTTTTTGACTTTGAAGGCAATCTATATAATCAAGCCTTACAAATTCAAATGCTGAAACGCATAAGAGATGAAAAAAAATTTAATTCTGTAGAAGAATTGAAGTCTGCCATGAAAAATGATGAAATCTTTTCAAGACAATACATAGATAGCAATGCTTAGATCTTTTTTATTTCGACGTGTTGATAATTCTCCTCTAATTGTTTTTAGAATTATCTTCGGGTTCTTAATAGCAGCAGAAGCTTGGGGTGCCATAGCCACAGGCTGGATAAAGCGAACACTTATAGAACCGCAATTTACATTCAACTTTATTGGCTTTGATTTTCTCCAACCTCTACCGGGTGATTGGATGTATGTGTACTATGGCGTGATGGGTTTAGCCGGATTTTTTGTGATGATTGGGTACAAATATCGTTTAAACATCATTGTTTATACCATCATGTGGACAGCAGTTTACCTGATGCAGAAGTCGTCTTACAACAACCATTATTACCTTTTGGTTTTACTGCTTGTTTTTATGGCTATCGTTCCTGCGCACAGATTCAAATCTATTGATGCAAAACTCAAGCCCAACCTTAAAAAATACGATATGCCGAACTGGGTCATCGTATTTATCATAGGCTTGTTATGGATTGTATATACTTATGCATCATTGGCAAAAATTTACCCCGATTGGTTAGATGGAACTGTTCCTAAATTGCTGATGGCAAGTAAATCGCATTTTTTTCTGGTTGGCGATTTTCTACAACAAACCTGGGTACACTACAGTATTGCTTATTTTGGTATTCTTTTCGATTTACTTATTGTCCCTGCTTTACTATGGAATAAAACCAGAAAAATAGCTTTTATCATCAGCATTTTCTTTCATCTTTTTAATAGTTTTATCTTTCATATTGGCATTTTTCCATACATGTCTTTAGCTTTCACCTTGTTTTTTTATCCTAAAGATTATATCAACAGAACGTTTTTAAAATCTAAACCTTACTATGATAAAGCTGAAGTTGTTGTACCAAAAAACCACAAAATGATAACTGGTTTTATCATCGTTTTTCTGTTCATCCAATTCCTACTTCCTTTAAGGCATTGGTTTATAAAAGGTGATGTGCTATGGACAGAAGAAGCACACCGTATGAGTTGGCGCATGATGCTACGGACAAAATCTTCATCGACTTCTATTAAAATTGTAAATAAAAACACAGGTAAATCTCACTACATTAATAAAGACAATTACCTGACAAAAAAACAACAAAGAAGCATGCTGGCAAAACCAGACGGTATATGGCAGTTCACACAAAGACTAGCAGAAGAATACGAACAAAAGGGAGAAAACATAGACATATACGTTCGTTCGCGGATAAGTGTGAATGGCGGGCCTTACAAAGAATTGATAGACCCCAAAAAGGATTTTACACAGGCAAAATGGGATTACTTTTGCCACAATGATTGGGTGTTACTTTATGATGAATAATAGTCAAGAGCTAAGAATGGTGATAGGCAGACTGGCATGGTTTTGGAAAATTATTAAAAAAACTAAAATCAATTTGATGATTAGAGTAAAAAAAGCCTTACAGATTATTCTCGCTTTTACAATAATCGGATGCCATACCTCTGAAAAAAATAAAGATACTGTACAATCAGAAGAACATTTAATTCATTTTGAATTTGGTAAACCCAATACCCTTAACAACAAAAATAGTGTTGAATTAGATTTCAGTAATTATAATAAATGGTCTGAGGTTGTTGGGCGCGTTGAAAAAATAACCTGTAAGGGTAGTTTAGTAAAAACAACTTTAGCTTCAGAAAAAGAAAAAAGAACCATTTATTTTAACAATAATTGTCTAAGAGATTCCTCTGTTCTTATTAAACAGAAAAATGTAATTGAAATATATAATAATAATGTCAGAAAAAACCTTAAAGCTGTTTTTCCAATTGATAGCTTAGAATACATAGTCCAAAGAGATATTGAAAACAAAGGCAAACATCCGGATTTGAGTGAAAGTTCGGAAAAATTATTTTTTTCTGTGTATTATGACGATAATGTTAAGTTCAAAAATTTGCCTGGTATTATAAAAAAGCTCAGTGACATCTATTTCAAAATTACTGATAGGAAAGATCTAAAGATATGGTTGACTGGTAAAGGACATTTTGGCCCTCCTGAAATACCAAGAGCTAAAATCTAAAGTACTATAACATCATATTTGTAACATTTTATATGATTAACCTAAGTGCGTTGAAGTTAAAACATGGCATAGTCACTGCCTAAAATAAAATGCATGTAAACTTTTTATGGAAAACAAGACCTCATTCATTTAGGAGAACTTCAACTAAAATTCAGAAAACCGATTGTCAAGGATAAAATCATCGTCTGTTAAGGTATTGAGATATGCTATAATTTGGTCTTTTTCGTCTTCTGATAGCGAAATCCCTAACTCTCCATTTTCCTGTACGAGTAGCTCATCGAGGTTTTGTGTATATTCAATTCCACCATCATAAAAATCTAAAACATCGCGCAAGTCTTGAAATCTCCCGTCATGCATGTAGGGAAAAGTCACGGCAATATTACGCAATGAGGGCACTCTAAATTTGTATTTATCGGCCTCCTCACCCGTTACATTTTTGTGTCCCTCATCATTATACAGCGGGTCGATTGGCAAACCATTGTTACGATAAGTTTGATCTGTAAATAATGTTCCCGAATGACAACCTGAACATTGTTGTTCAAACACAGCCTTACCTTGTAATTCCTGTGGTGTAAATGTACTCCCTTCATTGCGCATGACTTTATCGTATTTAGAATTTCCAGACAGCATCATGATAACAAATTGAGAAATTGCCCTTAGCATGTTTTGAGTATCAATATTACCGTTTTCAAAGGCTCTATTAAATGCTTGAACATACTCCGGGTCACTTTTTAGTTTTTGAAGGACATTAGAAACGGTTTCATTCATTTCAACTTCTGCTGTTATGGGAACTATTGGTTGGGCATCCAGATGTGAAACGCTTCCATCCCAATTAAAACTATCAAGAAACATCATATTTTGGAGCGATGGTGCATTTCTATTACCTAGAGCTCCATTTACACCATGACTGACCTGATGGGTATGATGTGTGAATGCAAAATCCTGAATATGGCAAAACCCACAAGAGATGACTCCGGTTGAAGATAATCTGCCGTCATAAAATAGTTTCTTGCCTAGCTCAAAACCTGCCTGAGTAGGACGATTGTTTTCAATATCATAGGTTGGATCCGGAAAATTAGATGGAATCTCAAGATCCAAAAAAACCGGATCGTAAGTTTGTTCTTCAGGGTTTTCGTATGTCGATGAGCCAAACTCTTCATTATGGCATGAAACTAGGATAAAAAATAGCAATATGTAGTTTAATAGTCGCATATTAATTTAATCCAATTTCAAAAGCTCTCGTATAATTTTCAGTGATTTTTGGAGCGTTTACGGGATCAATCTGTATATCATCTTTATCGTCTAAAAGCATTTCAAATTCACCCGAAAACAATTTCAAAACATCAAAATTGATATTTACTTCATTGGTTTGAGATGCTGTGACAGTAATGGGTTGTAAAAAATCTAAACTGACTTCTCTGTAATTATCAAGATTTTGACCATGGCTTCCGATATGATACCTAAAGGTTCCATCTTCTGTTTGTTCAGAAGAATAACTGCCTTCAATTTTCATAAAAATATATCCTGCTGACCAACTCCAAAGCATATCATTCTCTTCTGCTGTTGGCACGAAATTATCTACCCCATTTAGAGGATAATTGCTTTGATCTACACCAACTCCAAATCTAATTGAAGTGTAATTGTTGGCATTTACATTTTGAAGTATAATATTTTGGCTTTGTGCTGCTTCCTCATTAATTAGAAAATAAGAATCTTTTTGTGGATAAACAAACTCATTTCCTCTATTATCAATCAACACAATATTGCTGATAATATATTTCAGTTCATTAACTGAAAAATTTTCATTTCCATTTTTATCATACGCATTCAATAACACCAGACTTTCGTCGCCAACACTATTTGTAAAGTTAATGTTGAGACTACCCATTTCATCATCCGAACTGCAGGATATGCTTATAACCAATGCTACTATGACTAATATTTTTCCTATAAATTTCATTATTTCAGTTTTAAAATTAAAATGTCTTTGTCTCCTTTATTTTCAGTAATCTGGTTATCACTACTTTCACTGCTTCCTACAACAATAACTTCACCACTTTGCAACTGAATGCCATAATTAGCTAAATCTAATTGAGCGCCTCCAATGCTGAGACCAGTCTTAAAATGACCAGAATCATCAGCTTGTACAATCCAAACATCGTTTTGTCCAAAATTTTGTGAGAGCTGAATATCTGAGCTTCTAGAGCTGCCCGTTATCAATATATCTCCGGATTGAAGTTGTAAAACAGAACGCGCAGATTCAAAATTACTACCACCATAAGTATTTTGCCATATGAGGTTGGCGTTATCATCGAATTTGACCAACCAATAATCTGTATTCCCTTTAAAATCTTGAACATCGCCATCCTCGCTTCTGGTATCTCCTGTAAAAAGGAATTGATTATCCAAAGTGTTAACAGCTGCGTATCCGATATCTATACTACTGCCGCCAAAATTCTTTTGCCAAATCAATCCGCCGGTTAAATCGACCTTCACAGCCCAAAAATCATAGCTGCCTTGAGGATTGCTAATATCAAAATCATCACTTTCTGAACTCCCAATCATGATAATATTACCATCATTAGTTTGCAACACATCATAGGAACGGTCATTATTACTGCCTCCAAAATACCTACGCCATTCTGTTAGGCCTTCAGGGGTTAATTTTATGCCCCAGAATTCCCCAACACCATGTTTAGCAAGAATAGATTTTGGTCTGCCGGTCGTACCATTATCATTACCATCACCTCCACTTGCACTAACATCTAAAAACCCTGTTATAAAAAACCCATTGTCAGCAGTTTGAATTGCTGAGAAACTCCTGTCGTTTCCAGAAAATCCAAAACTTCTTTCCCACAACACATCCCCGGTGCTATTCAACTTGAGCACCCAGTAATCGTGAAAGCCAAAATTTGTACTCACATCACCGTCACTACTTCTGGAATATCCCGTAATTAAAAATCCGTTGTCGGTAGTGGCTACAATATCCTGTCCCCTATCATCACTGCTTCCTCCATAAGTTTTTTGCCAAAGAATATTTAAGTCCTTATCCAGTTTCATTAGCCAGTAATCGCTGTCTGTGGTTGATTTTCCTTCAATATCGCCATCAGGACTTTGTGTAAAACCTAAAATAGCAAAATTTCCGTCGGAAGTTTCAACAACGGATAAGGCATCGTCTTCTTGACTTCCGCCATAGGTCTTTAAAGATTGTAACTCGTTTTTGAATTCAATTTGTGCTTCGTTTGAAGGTACTGCATCATCATCGCTACAAGAAAACAAAACGAACAGAAAAAATAGTATTAGAATTTGTCTTTTCATTCTACGATTAATGGTTTACTTATTTTGTTATTCATTTTAACGAGGTACATTCCACTTGTAAAATCTGATACATTTAGCCTGAAATTGAAGGCGTCAATTTGTTCTGTATTATAGACTAATTGCCCTAGCCTATTAAATATAGCAAGTGTATGAATAGGTTCATTTTTTGTTTGCAAATATACATTTGAGCTTACCGGGTTAGGGTAAATTTTTAGATCAACTTCACTATTAAATGCTTCTGAAGAAAGCGCAGGACTTTTCACGAGGTAAAATCCGGAATCTATATCGCTTAAAACTAGATTTCCACTTTCAAAATACGGATAGACATTCCATAAACCCGAAAATCCTAAGTTATCATCCTGAGGATAAGTGTCAAAAAAAGCGGTCTCCGACATATTTTGAGTAGCAATATCGGTAATATCTATTACTCTTAAACCTGAAGCATAACCGGCCTGATAGTACAAGCCATTTTTTACGTATCCGTTATGATCTATTGCAGGGGTATTGCCTGTATAATCCATGTGAACAGCTGGGCTGTCTAAATCAGTCAAATCAAAAATGATAGACCTGGTATTAAACCCAAATTGTATTTCATCAAATTCGTCTCCAAGAATGAGATAGGTCTCATCCTCGGTTAACCATGCCTGATGAGTATAACCAATACTTGAGTACGATACGGTTGATATATTTGAAATGTTTGCTTTATCAGAGACATTTAGAATAACAACTTCATCTTCATTACTGCCTATATAAATTTCCTCTCCCTGATAATCTGGATCAGGACCACTGTATGTTATGACTTGAGCATCGTGTGTATAGAAATCATCAGCGTAACCGCCGGCAAAAATGGGGTTTAATGGGTCAGAAATATCGACAACATGAGGGCCACCATCAAAAGTTGCTGTTCCTACGGCGTAAACATAGGGTTGATTTGGATTGATAACGACATTATGTGCATTCCCAAAACCGTCATAATGCGCATCCTCTGCAAATGATGTCGGCGCATTCATGACGTTTCTTAACTTAGTCAAGTCAAAAATCTGCATACCGTGACCTGCTGCTTCGCTTACAATATAAGCATAATTGCCGTAAACTTTAATATCCCGCCATTGGCTATTTGAGGTATGTGTAGGTAATTTTCCTAGATATACAGGAGATGTTGGCTGACTGATATCAATAAATGCAGTTCCATTATTCAAACCCATTAGTGCATATTCTTTACCATCCAGCGGGTCTGTCCATCCCCAGGAATCATTGCCTGAAGCAGCATTAAGCGTATTCAAATCTAAATGAGACATCAAGTCTAAGCCATTACACGGAAAAGATCCTGCGCTACCGTTAAGGCATGGTGTTTGCCCCAATGCAGCAATTGAAGATAATACAAGGCAAACTAATATGTTTTTCATAATAGGTATTATAAATTACGTAGTTTTGCAAAAAAATAGAAATGAATCATAATTTCAAAAATAGCAAAACTAAACTTACCGAATTAGGTGAATTTAAATTAATTGAAACACTTACACAACATTTTAACTTAACTCAAACTTCTTCTATACTCGGTATAGGTGATGATGCTGCAATTCTAAAACACGACCAAGATATTGTAATGACCACAGATTTCCTGGTAGAAGGGGTACATTTTGATTTAGCATATATGCCGTTAAAACACCTCGGTTACAAATCTGTAATAGTCAATTTATCTGATATTTATGCCATGAATGCCAAGGCTACTCAGGTCACAGTTTCCTTAGCCTGTTCCAATCGTTTTACCGTTGAAGCTCTAGAAGAATTGTACGCCGGTATTAAAACGGCATGCGACATTTACAATGTAGATTTGATTGGTGGTGATACAACTTCATCTGTAAAAGGGCTCCAAATTTCAGTAACAGCAATAGGGACTGCTCATGAGCAAGACATTACGAGAAGAGATGGTGCCGGCAAAAATGAATTGTTAGTGGTTAGCGGCGATCTTGGCGCAGCATATATGGGGCTTCAGGTTCTTAAACGTGAAAATGAAGTCTTTAAAGTGAATCCTCAGAATCAACCCGATTTAACGCCTTATTCTTATCTTATAGAACGACAGTTGAAACCCGAAGCACGAAAAGATATTCCCGAATTACTAAAGACACTTGGTGTGAAGCCCACAAGTATGATTGATATAAGTGATGGGCTATCTTCTGAGATATTACATATATGTCATGCCTCAAAAGTTGGAGTCAAGCTGTTTGAAGACAAAATACCCTTAGACCCTAATGTTATTTCAAGCTGTGAGGAATTTCAACTCGATAGTACAACAATTGCTCTAAATGGTGGAGAAGATTACGAATTGTTATTTACCATATCACAAGAAGATTTCCCAAAAATAAAAGCTAATCCTCACTTAAGTGTTATCGGCCACATGACCACCGAGGATGTAGGCAAAACCCTTATCACAAGAGCAGAACAACAAATCCCACTAGTTGCAAGAGGCTGGTCTGCTATTCCAGAGGAACATTAGAAAACTGAAAAAATTAAGTTTACTAAATCATTAAATCCTAAAATAAAATTAGACTCGAAAACTAGTTTTATTACATTTGTGAAAATTTAAAATTAATTTATTATGAAGAAAGTTTACTTTTTATTGACTTGTTTAGTCTCATGTATGACCTTTGGACAAGATTTGATTATCACAGGTGTTTTTGATGGACCACTTACAGGAGGTACACCAAAAGCAATAGAACTCTATGCCATAAACGATATTTCAGACCTTAGCCTTTATGGTTTTGGAAGCGCAAATAACGGAGGTGGTTCAGACGGCGAAGAGCTTACATTATCCGGTTCTGCATCATCTGGACAATACCTTTATATCACAACAGATGATGCTCAATTCAATACCTATTTTGGTATCAATGCAGATTTTGCGGATGGTTCAGCCGCCGTAAATGGTGATGATGCGGTTGAATTATTTTTTAATGGAAATGTTATTGATACGTTTGGTGAAATTGACGTCGATGGCAATGGAACACCATGGGAATATGAAGACGGTTGGGCATACAGATTAGACAGTACTGGTCCTGATGGCTCTACCTTTGTTGAAAACAACTGGACCTTTAGTGGTCCGGATGCAGTAGATAACTGTACAGACAATACGACTTGTGGCTCTGTATTCCCAATAGGAACGTTTAGTTTCTCTGGTTCTCCCTGTGGTGTAACATTTGATTCGCCTGTATACAACTGTTCTTCTAATACACCAGGAGACAATAACGATGCTGTAACTATCGACATCCCTTATTTTGGGTCTAATAATAGCATCGTGAATATAACAGTATCAAACGGCTCTTTGGGCGGAGATGATCCCGCCTTGACTGCCGACGGTACTATAACAATTACAGGCTTATCTGAAGGCGACAACTGGGATATTACCTTAAACGGTGGAGATTGTGACGGCACAACGTTTTCAGGAACAGTTCCCGCTTCAGAATGTGACCCTGCACCAAATACCTGTTTCGATTTAAGTACAGGTGCTGAGCTGTTTGAACTCGTAACTGTAACACCAAATTCAGGCTTTTCTAACAACGGAACCTGGGAAGAGAGTAGTGGCGCATACACTGCTAACGGTTTCTGTGGTGGCGGTTGTGAAGAATTAGTTGAAAGTTGGTTAATTTTTGGCCCCTTAGATATGAGCAGTGTTTCTGACTTGGCGTTGATTTTTGATGCTTCAGAAAATTTTGGAACAACAGATTTAAATATTGCATATACTGCCAGCTACTCCGGTTGCCCATCATCGACATCTTGGACAACTGCACAAACAGTTACAGATCCAGGATTAATTGATGTTGATTTGTCTGCTGCATCCGGAACCGATGTTTTTGTAGGCATTCAATATGTAGACGACGGAACCGATGGGTATTCTGACTGGGAGTTGTCTAACGTGAGCTTAGCAACTTTTGGATCCTGCCCCTCACTTGGACAAAGACCTACCTCCAATTGTGCCGTTTGTGATTTAACTTTAGAAGATGTAGCTTACAATTGTACTACCAATACGCCTGGAGATAATAATGACACTGTAATTGTTGAGATTCCTTACACAGGAATTGAAAGTACAATAACCTCAATTACATCAACATCTGCCGGTGTAGCAGGCGACAACCCTGCAAATATAGAAAATGGTGTAATTTTCTTAACCGGACTTAATGAAGGTGATCCTTGGGATTTAACCATAAACGGCGGTGACTGTGATGGCACTTCACTATCTGGAACAGTTCCTGCTGCAGCTTGTGATCCTACAACCAATGATTTGGTTATCAATGAAATATTAGCAGACCCTGCACCAGATTTACCGGGCGATGCCAACGGCGATGGCACCAGAGATGGGTCTGAAGACGAATTTGTAGAACTGTATAATGTTGGGGCTTCAGATTTAGATATATCAGGCTTTACCATAGAAGATGGGTTTGGTTTAAGACACACCTTCCCCGCTGGTACTATTGTTCCTTCCAATACTTTCTTTACGGTGTTTGGTGGTGGTACACCAACCGGAATTCCTGGATTAACCCAGGTATCTAGCGAGGGTGGCCTTGGGCTCAACAATGGCGGTGATGATGTCATCATTAAAAATGCTGCAGGTAATATTGTAGTTTCCTATTCTTACACCGGAGCATCAGACCAATCAGTTGGTCGTAATCCGGACTTTACAGGAGATTTCACAGACCATTCAACCATAACCGGGAACAATGGTGCCTTATTTTCTCCTAATCTGGAAAATGATGACCCTACTTTATCAACAGAAATATTTACTGTAGACTCAGTCGACATTTACCCTAATCCTTCAAAAAATGGATTTGTATACATTTCAGTTCAGCACCACTCAGAATTCGATATTGAATTCTATAATATTTTAGGTAAAAAAGTAATCCACCAATCAGCAGTTTCATCGGTAAAATTAAATACCAATGCATTACAATCTGGAGTTTACCTTGTAAGACTGACAATGCATAATCAAAGCTTAACTAAGAAGCTTATCATTGAATAATATAAGATTATTATATTTGTAAAAGCTCCTCGTTTGAGGGGCTTTTTTTTATGATGAAATTTAATCAACATAACATATTATCATTAGTTGACAATTATACCTACGAGGAAGTTGCCCTTGCTGTTTTCAGATATCAATTTCTTCAATGCAAGGTCTATCATGAGTTTTGTTGTCATTTGGGAAAATCTCCCGATAATGTAAAAAAACTAATGGATATTCCTTTTTTACCGATTGAATTTTTTAAAAGCCATCAAATATTATCAAGCCAACATTTAGTACAAAAGGTATTTACCAGCAGTGGTACTACCGCACAGCAAACAAGTAAACACCATATAACAGATCTTGAATTATATCAAAAAAATACGATTCAGATATTCGAAAACCAATACGGCTCGGTAAAAGAGTTTGCTATTTTAGCCTTACTTCCCTCCTATTTGGAACGCGATGGTTCTTCTCTGGTCTATATGGTCGATCATTTCATCAAAACGTCTAAACAACCTGAAAGTGGTTTTTTCCTAAACAATCATAACGAACTCTACAACAAATTGCAAGCCCTGGAGCAAAAAGGACAAAACACCCTATTGATTGGGGTTTCATTTGGCTTACTGGATTTTGTTGAAAAATTTAAGATGAATTTAGAGCACACCATTGTCATGGAAACCGGTGGTATGAAAGGCAGGCGAAAGGAAATGATTCGAGAAGAACTGCATCAAAAACTATCAGAAGGCTTTGGTGTAAAACACATCCATAGCGAATATGGAATGACTGAGTTACTATCTCAGGCCTATTCTAAAAGTCATGGTATTTACGATTTACCTCAAACCATGAAGGTATGTATTCGCGATCCTGAAGATCCACTCACATTGTATTCTGATTTTGAAAAAATCGGAGGAATCAATGTCATTGACTTAGCTAATATCCATTCTTGTGCATTTATTGCTACTCAAGACTTGGGTCAAAATGTTAAAAAAAATCAGGTCAAAATTATGGGAAGGTTTGATAATAGCGACATAAGGGGTTGTAACCTCTTAACATTAAATTAATGTATGTGTTAAAGTTAGTTAATGTATGTAATTTTTTTAATTTTCGAACGTCTTATATATCACTAGGATGAAGTTTTTCATAATAGATTGGTTAGTTAATGCGAAACCCCGATTCTCACGAGTCGGGGTTTTGTTATTTGTAAACTTGATTACCTTCTTGCATTTGCCATAAAACTTTCCAAAGACAAACCTTACTAATCGAGTTATAAAACACTTACAATATTTATGTTAGGTTATCTAATATGATCAAAATACAATTTTATACATAAAAAATGTGTTTTCAACCTACGCTTCCTAAAAACAGTGATGCGAAAATGCAAACTCGCAAAGCAGATCGAACTATCATAATAAAATAACAGATCGAGTTACTGGAATAATTACAAACTTAGATACTATTATAGACTTAGGTATTTAACTATTTTGTACTTCATAAAATGATGAGGCGTAGTTAAGCCCTCCGCAAAGCTACGCAGAGCAATAGACTAAACCTACTTCACAAACCTCAATACATATGTATTTTTCTTCCCTTTATTCAGTAAAATATATTTTCCATTGATCAAGTCCTTTTCGGTCAGTTTAAATTGTTTTTGGACTTTAACTTTATTAACGGCAACGGCATTTTGCTTTAAGGCTCTGATGGCCTCGCCGTTAGATTTTAAAAATTCAGACTCTGCAACCAGTGCATCAATAATATCTATCCCTTTATCTAATTTACCCATATTAATCTCAGCCGTAGGTAGACCGTCAAACACCTCGTTGAAAGTTTTTTCGTCTAGGTTTTTTATGTCTTCAAAAGTGCTCTTTCCAAATAAGATATTGGTTGCTTTTTGAGCGGTTTCTAGATCTGCTTTAGAGTGTACGCGCTGGGTGATTTCTTCAGCAAGTGTCCTTTGCAACAAACGCATATGCGGTGCTTCCTTGTGTTGTTCAATCAATTCAAGAATTTCTTTTTTAGAACGAATACTGAAAATTTTAATATAGTTTTCTACATCGGCGTCAGAAGCATTTATCCAGTATTGATAAAATTTGAACGGCGAGGTTTTTTCAGGGTCTAGCCAGACATTACCGCCTTCAGATTTTCCGAATTTGGAGCCGTCGGCTTTCGTTATTAAGGGTGTAGTTAAAGCAAAAGCCTCCCCCTGACCTTTTCGTCTGATGAGCTCTGTACCGGTAACAATATTTCCCCACTGGTCTGAACCTCCTAATTGCAATTTTACATTTTTATGCTTCCAAAGGTGGTAAAAGTCGTACCCCTGAACCAATTGATAGGAAAATTCAGTAAAAGACAACCCGCTATCCAGCCTGGATTTTACAGAATCTTTAGCCGTCATATAATTTACAGTAATATGTTTACCCACATCTCGAATAAATTCCAAGAAACTAAAATCTTTAAACCAATCGTAATTATTAACCACTTCGGCGGCATTTTCACCTTCAAAATCGAGGAATTTTTCAAGCTGACGTTTTACAGAGGCTAAATTATGTTGAAGTGTTTTTTCGTCTAAGAGGTTTCTTTCCGCAGATTTTCCTGAGGGATCACCTACCATTCCTGTGGCGCCACCGACTAATGCCACCGGTTTATGCCCACAATTTTGAAAATGCACTAAAATCATGATTTGTACAAGGTTACCTATATGAAGAGAATCTGCAGTTGGATCAAACCCTATATAAGCTGATGTTACGCCATTATTTAAGCAATCTTGTGTGCCCGGCATCATATCGTGAATCATACCTCGCCATTGAAGTTCCTCTATAAAATCGTTTTGCATGTTTAGTCTTTTGAATATTTCTATTAAAGTTTGGCAAAGATATTATTTTATAAAAGTATTCTTTAACACAATTACTTATATTTACAATATGATTTTAGTCTCAGGCGCTACCGGTTTTCTCGGCACACACTTACTCAAAAGACTATGTGAGGTTAAGGCTGTTCCCATTCGCGCTTTGTACCGTTCTGAAGACAAAAAAGCTTACACTTTAAAATTTTTGAACCTATTCTGTACTAAGCCATCAAAAGAAAAGATTAATAACATTGAATGGGTAAATGCAGATATTTTAAACATTCCTGAGCTGGAAATAGCCTATAAAAACATTACATATGTTTACCACTGTGCCGCCTGGGTGGGTAATTCACCAAACCAAAGCAGAAAAATGCGTAAGGTGAATATAGAGGGTACAGCCAATATGGTTAACGTGGCCTTGGCCTATGGTATTAAAAAATTTTGTTATGTGAGTTCGACGGCTGCTCTGGGACAGTACCCCAATTCCAACGAAGTTGATGAAAAAGCCCCACGGGAGTCTGAAAAATTTAGTAGCATCTATAGCATTAGTAAATATGGTGCAGAAATGGAGGTCTGGCGTGCTTCTCAAGAAGGTCTTGATATCGTCATCGTAAATCCCGGTGTGATTCTTGGTGCCGGTTTTTTTAATAATGGCAGTGGTCAGATTTTTAAAAAAGTGATGAATAACACAAATTTTTACATCACTAAACACACAGGATTTGTATACGTAGGGGATGTTATAGATTATATGCAAAGACTCATGCAATCTCCTATCAAAAATGAACGTTATATTCTTGTTGCTGAGAATTTAAGTTTTAAATGGGTGATGCATACTATAGCTGAAAGGTTTAATACCAAAAAACCAACTATTCGTGCAAGGACATTTATGCTGTATATGGTATGGTTTTTTCAGCAAATCGAAAGTCTTTTTAAACCACTTGATATGCAGATTACCTTAAATACCATCAAAAAAATCAATGCCAAAACTGAATATCAAAATGATAAATCAAAACAAAACTTTAATTTTGAATATACACCAATTGAAAAAGCCATAACATTGATTTACAAAGACCATCAGATACTGCAAAACCAATAAGCTTATGAAAACAGGACATTTATACCTCATACCCAGTCGTATTGGAGATCAGCCACCTTTAGAAGTATTGCCGCTTTCAATTCGAAAAAAAATTACAGATATTAACCATTATATCGTTGAAAACGAAAAAGTGGCCAGACGATATATTAAAAAAATTGTGCCTTCAAAAAATCAAAAAAAATTACAGATTAATTTACTAAATAAATTTACTCAGGATTTAGAAATACCGGAATTCATAAAGCCTTGCTCAGAGGGAATTGATGTGGGTCTTATGAGCGATGCAGGGTGTCCCGGCATAGCCGATCCGGGTGCCAAGGTTGTGGCTTTTGCACATCGACAAAACATCAAAGTCATCCCGCTTGTGGGGCCGTCTTCTATCATTTTAGCCCTTATGGCCAGTGGAATGAATGGTCAGAATTTTGCCTTTAACGGCTATTTACCTGTAGATAAAAACGAGTGTAAAAAAATCATAAAACAATTGGAAAGGCAAGCCGAGCAGCATCATCAGGCGCAGATATTTATTGAAACCCCTTATCGCAACCAGCAACTCCTGGAAAGCTTATTAAAAACCCTTAAACCTCAAACCAGACTCTGTGTTGCTGTTGACTTAACCATTGAGACCGAATGTATCAAAACTAAAACCGTACAGGAGTGGAAAAGTCATAAAGTAGATTTTCACAAAAAACCTGCAATTTTTATTTTTGAGGCGTAATTTTTTAAGATTAAATTATCTATTAATCTAAGCTTAGTGCCTTGAGGGGCTTTATATTTGTTACCGACTAACACATAGATTCCATGAGGTTATTCTGCGTTTATTTCCTTTTATTTTTCTGTAACTTTTTAATTGCTCAGGAAAAATTTAGCCTAAGTGGCAAAATAAAAGATATTGAAAACAACGAAACGCTTCTCGGTGTCAACGTCATCATCAAAGACCTGAAAACCGGCACAGTAAGCAATGCTTATGGATTTTATTCTATAAAATTACCCAAAGGCACTTACACCGTTCAAATCAGCTATCTGGGGTTTGAAACCCTATCTGAAACCATTCAAATTAATCAGGATACCCAAAAAGATTTCTATCTCACACCTCAGTCTGAACAATTAGATGCTGTTACCATTGTTCAGGATTATGAACAGCAGAATATCCGAAAACCTGAAATGAGTGTCAATAGGCTTAAACAATCTACCATCAAACAAATCCCGGTAGTTTTTGGTGAAGCAGATGTATTGCGTTCTATCATTCAACTACCAGGCGTAACCAATGCCGGTGAAGGTTCTTCAGGGTTTAATGTCAGAGGCGGAAGTGCAGACCAAAATCTAATTTTACTGGATGAAGCAGTTATATTCAATTCATCACATTTGTTTGGCCTCTTTTCGGTGTTTAATCCGGATGCCGTAAAAGATTTGAAACTCTATAAAGGTGGTATTCCCGCACAGTATGGTGGACGTGTGTCTTCTGTTTTAGACATTAAACAAAAAGACGGCAACAGCAAAAAATTTCAGGGCGATGCCAGTATTGGAATCATTTCCAGTAAATTATTGCTTGAAGGACCTATTCAAAAGGAAAAAAGTTCTTTTCTTGTCAGTGGCCGGTCTACCTATGCCCACCTGTTTTTAACCCTGATTGACAATCCAAATACGGCCTATTTTTACGATTTTACGGCAAAAGCCAATTATAAGTTGAACAAAAACAATAAAATCATGGTATCCAGCTATTTTGGCAGAGATTTCTTTTCGCTTGATGGCAGTTTTGACAATACGTACGGCAACAGTTTTATCAACCTGAGATGGAATCATGTATTTAATGATGAGTTGTTCAGCAATATGTCTTTAATTGGTGGAGAATACGTTTACAATTTGGGCTTAGACTTTGTGGGTTTTGATTTTGAAAGCGGCATACAGAATCTGAATTTTAAATACGATTTTAACCATTATATTTCAGATGATTTTAAACTGAATTATGGATTGAACAGCTTTTATTACATCGTAAATCCGGGTTTGATAGAACCCATTGGTGAAGATTCCGGCATCAATCAAGCTCAGCTCACCAAAAAATACGCTTTTGAAAATGCCGTGTTTTTATCGGCAGAACATCAGCTTACAAAAAATCTTTCTGCTGAATACGGTCTGCGATTGAGCAGTTTTTACAGGTTAGGTCAGGACGAATTGAATATCTACGAAGACAATTTACCGTTAATTTACAATTCACAATTCGGCATTTATGAACGTGCAGAGCCCATAGGTACCAGAAGTGACAGCCGTTCTGAAATTTTGAGCAGTTTTCATAATCTGGAACCCAGACTATCATTAGCCTATACTATAAATGAAAATACGTCTGTAAAAGCCAGCTATAATCGAATGGCACAATATTTACACCTCATTAGCAACACCAACTCACCTACCCCATTAGATGTCTGGGCACCCAGTGGCCCCTTTTTAAAACCTCAGCGCCTTAATCAGTACGCGGTGGGATTTTTTAAACGTTTACAAAAAAACCAATTAGACTTATCGATTGAAGCCTATTATAAAACAGTACAAAACAGGTTAGACTTTATTGATGGGGCCGACTTAATCGCAGCTGATGCCATTGAACAAGAGACCTTAAACGGTGAAGCCCGGAGTTATGGCTTGGAGTTTATGCTAAAGAAAAATGCCGGCAAATTAACAGGCTGGATTGCTTATACCTTGTCTCGTGCTGAACAGCGTACCCCTGGTCGATTTCCGGATGAACCGGGAATAAATGACGGCGAATGGTATCTGGCTAATTACGATAAAACCCACGACCTAACCGTTTTAGGAAATTACAGTTTGAACAAAAACTGGGATTTTAATTTGAATTTTACACTCAGGTCCGGACAAACAGCAAATTTTCCAGTTGGTCAGTTTAATTTTCAGGGGTTAACTGTTCCTGTTTTTGAAGGCAGAAACCGTGATCGGTTACCAACTTTCCATAGATTGGATATATCGGCGACATACACCCCAAAAAAACAACCAAAACTATGGAAAGGCTCTTGGAATTTTGGTATTTATAATGTCTATAATCGAAGAAATGCCGCAAGTATAAATTTTGAAGAAAACAGAGATACCGGCCAAAACGAAGCCATAAGATTTTCTATCTTTGGCATTGTGCCCTCTGTAAGTTATAATATTAAGTTCTAGGTGTAAGTTGTAAATTACTAATTACCTTTTACTCAATACTAATTACACGTTTATGAAGAAGTATTTAATTTTAATATTTGGAATTATTGTGATTCTCTCTTGCGAAGATGTGATTGAGATTGACCTAGCCGAAGCCAAAGAAAGATTGGTAATAGAAGCAAATCTTATTAAGATAAAGGGAGATATAGCTAATAATCAATTTATACGTTTAACTAAAACCAGAGGGTTTTTTGAAGAGGAACTCACTACAATTGATAATGCAGAGGTTACGGTGACCCGAGAAGACGGGGAAATTTTTGAATTTGTTCATGACTCAGCTGGTATATATATAACAAATGACTTTGAAGCCAATCTCATGGAAACATATTATTTGAATGTTGAAGTTGATGATGAAATTTATACGGCTGAAGAAACACTGCTGCCTGTTTCTAAAATTGACTCTGTAACCCAAAGGAATGATGCGGGTTTTAGTGGTGATGAAGTAGAACTCAAAGCCTATTATACAGACCCGGCGGGAGAGGAAAACTATTATCTGTTTACGTTTTTTGTCAATTTTGTAGATTTCCCTACAACAGAAATTTTTGAAGACGAGTTTTTTGATGGCAATACCATTTTTGCATTATATCAGGAAGAAGAACTTGAACCCGGAGACGAAGTGATCATCCAGAATTTTGGTCTCTCTGAGCAATTTTATGAATACATGAATGTTTTGCTTAGTCAGGTGGGTTCAGTGGGTGGGCCATTCCAGACACAACCTGCTGTGGTTCGAGGAAATATTGTTAATGAAACCAATCCTGAAAACTTTCCTTTTGGGTATTTTAGTTTATCCGAATCCGATCAATTTATTTACACGGTACAGGAATGAATACAAACTTTGAAAAGATAACCGAAAAAAATTCACTTTACGAGGATTTGGAACACAAATCCGTAGCAGCACTCATTGAAATCATTAATACTGAAGACCAAAAAGTAGCTTTGGCCGTTCAAAGGGTTTTACCTCAAGTTGAGAAATTAATCAAAAAAGCCGTAGAACAGGTGTCTAAAGGTGGAAGATTGTTTTACATTGGTGCTGGCACCAGCGGTAGATTAGGCATTTTAGATGCCAGCGAGTGTCCACCGACTTTTGGCGTTTCTGATGATGTCGTGATGGGTTTGATTGCCGGCGGAGATAAAGCCATCAGAAAAGCCGTAGAATTTGCCGAAGACAACACCACTTTAGGCTGGAAAGACTTGCAGGAATATAATATTCATAAAGGTGATATGCTAGTAGGTATTGCAGCTTCCGGAACCACACCATATGTAGTTGGAGCTGTAGAAGATGGCAAGACTCATGGCGTCCCCACAGGATGTATTACCTGTAATCCCGAAAGTCCACTGGCTTTTGCAGTAGATTATCCTATTGAAGTGGTTGTTGGCCCAGAAGTGCTTACCGGCAGTTCTCGAATGAAAGCCGGTACAGCTCAAAAAATGATACTCAATATGATATCGACCAGTTTGATGATAAAACTGGGTCGGGTAAAAGGTCATAACATGGTAGATATGCAATTGAGTAATGACAAACTCATAAATCGCGGCATCCAAATGATTTGCGAAGCTATTAATGTAGATAAAGACACTGCAAAAACGCTATTGAACGAATATAAAAGCGTAAGACAAGCCATTGCTCATGGACAGAAAACACACCAATAAAGAACTACTCGCCAAAGGTCTCAAATATTTGGCAGGGGCTTTACCTTTATCTTTTTTAGGACCTTCTATTTTGTATTCGGCGTTTAACAATCAAGACAAACCACTGTTTATTCCTATTTTGATCCTAGGTTTTATCTTTTTTTTCGGCGCCATGTTTTGTATTTTTAAAGGGATTATGACGATAGTGAAGGCGGTGTTTGATTGAATAGTTTTGGTTTTCCCGATATAAAAATATTTATTGACTTAAGCTGTTTAACTCATACATTTATATGCTGATATTCAATTATTAGAATTGGTGGGGTGTTGTTATTTGGTGTTCAAAATCCTAAACAAGTTAAGGATGCCCATTAAGAAACAAAGCAGTAAAACCAGTATAGCATATCTTACATTTCCGGTTAAGTCTGCGATGATGGCATATATACTCATTCCTATAACAATGCCTATTTTCTCGGTTACATCATAAAAGCTAAAAAATGAAGTAGTATCTTTCTCGTGCTCCGGAATATATTTTGAAAATGTGGAACGCGATAGGCTTTGAATAGCACCCATCACTAAACCCACAAAGAAAGCCGCAATATAAAATTCAATTGGGGTTGAGATAAAATAAGCATAAATACAGATGCCCACCCAGACAAAGTTAATCCATATCAGCACTTTTTCGTTTCTAAAATAACGACTTAATCTTGCAGCTATGGTTGCTCCGGCAATAGCCACGAGTTGAATAAGTAAAATACTGGTAATTAAACCTGTGGTTGCGTCACCTTCCGCCCATTGAATTTCCTTTACTCCAAAATAAGTTGCAATTAACATGATGGTTTGTACGGCTATGCTGTAAAGAAAAAAAGCAGCTAGGAAGTATTTGAATTTTTTTGACTCCAGTATTTTTGAATATACCGTCCTGAGTTCTTTATACCCTCCCATCAAAACTTTCCGAAGGGGTTTTAGTTCGTCATTTTTAATTTTAGGAAGATAATAAAAGCTATACTGGCTAAAGCCTATCCACCAAATGCCGGTCAAAACAAAAGACAAGCGTGTTGGAAAACTTTCGCTTTCAAAACCAAAGTATTCGTAATTGAGTATCATTCCCAGGCATAGTAAAAGTAGTATTACACTGCCTATATATCCCAAAGAAAAGCCTTTGGCACTCAATTTATCTTGCTGATCTTTAAAAGCAATATCCGGGAGATATGAATTATAGAACACAAGACTTCCCCAAAACCCTATTAAACCAAAGAAGTAAAACGTGAGTCCTAAAACTAAATGTTCTAAATCGAACCAAAATAATCCTATACAAGACAAGGCTCCAAGATAACAAAAGAACTGCATGAAACGTTTTTTGTTTCCCAAATTATCGGCAATGCCACTTAAAATAGGACTCATTATGACTACAAAAAGAAAAGCCAGTGCTGTTGTATAACTGATTAAAGCATCATTATTAATAGAATGTCCTAGAAAATCGACTTTATCGTTAAGGACCTTACCGTTTTCATCTTTTACTATGGTAAGTGCGCCATAATAAATAGGAAAAATAGCCGAGGAAATTACCAAACTGTAAACCGAGTTGGCCCAATCGTAGAACGCCCAGGCATGAAGTAATTTGGAATGCCCTTTCTCTAAATATTTCTTCATGCACTTTACTTATAATTTCAATTAATTAAAACTTGTTACTCCAAACTTTTTGGCTTCTTCTTTTGCCAATGGAGCCCATTCTTTTAAATTGTTAATTCTTGTATCATAAGATGGATGAGTGCTTAAAAACTCCGGTGGTGCGCTTCCTTCACTTGCAGCAGACATTCTCTCCCAAAGCATATATGCATCCGTTGGATTATATCCCGCAATAGCCATAAGCATTATGCCTATTCTGTCTGCCTCAGTTTCATGTTTTCTACTATATGCCATTATACCCAATTGAGTACCTACGCCATAAGCCATAAGGACCTGCTGTTGTTCTCTAGGTTCCATATCAGATAAAGACATTCCAACAGCACCGGCAGTACCTATTATTTGTGAAGCTAATCCTTTACTCATTCTTTGCTGGCCGTGATTTGCTAAAGCATGGGCAACTTCGTGTCCCATTATTAGAGCAATTCCTCTTTCATGTTCTGCTACGGGTAAAATACCTGTATAGAAGGCTATCTTGCCTCCTGGCATAGCCCATGCGTTCACAATATCTTCGTCTATTAAATTATATTCCCACTTATAACTATCGGTATACCCTTCATATCCATTAGCATCTAACCAACGTTCAGCAGCTACCTTGATTTTATTACCAATACGCTTTATCATTTCTACTTGTTCTCCTTGATTAACAACATTACTTTCACTCAATACCTGATTGTATTGCTGAAAAGACATAGGAATTAATTTATCATTTGAAACCAGAGCAATCGTACTTTTTCCTGTAAATGGATTGGTATTACAATTCACCAGCATCAGTACCATAAATAAACTAAGTGTAACGGATTTGACTTTCATTGCCTATACTTTTTTAATCAAAAATACTCATTTTTAAATAATGAGCGAATAATTACGACAGATTTAAATTGAAATGAAAATCTAAAATTTTAATTATTAACATTAAAATGACATGGCGGGTTATAATATATTGTATATTTGTACTTTATTAATTAATTATTTTATATTTTATGGAAGGTACAGTTAAATTTTTTAATGAGTCAAAAGGATATGGATTCATTACAAACGACGAAACCGGAAAGGACATTTTTGTCCACGTTACAGGTCCTAATGTTGATAACCTAGAAGAAGGTGATCAAGTTGAGTACACTGAGGAAGAAGGCAGAAAAGGCATGAACGCTACAAATGTTCGTGTCATCTAAATAATTCAAATTATTTTAATGTTTTTCTCAAAACGTTGTCTGTTTAGACAGCGTTTTTTTTTGGCTTAAACACATGAGCCATGTTTATGATAAACAATAAGGCTAAAATTATGAAATTTATAACTAAACATAAATATTATTTATATGGGTTTGGCTTCATATTTGATTTGATAATATAAATCAAAAAAACAAACACCATGAAAAACGTAATTTATGTATTATTAATTGCTCTACTAACGATGAGTTGTGCGGTTGTGAGACCTGGAGAAGCAGCCATGAAACAAAGATTTGGCGATTTAGAAAATAAAGTCACTACTGAAGGAACAATATGGTTTAATCCTTTTACAACAAGAGTAGTGAAAGAATCTATACAAACCAATAATTTAGAATTGTTGTTGAGTTTGCCGAGTAAAGAGGGCCTAAGTGTTGCCTCAGAAATATCTATTTTATACCAATTAGAAAAGGATAAGGTCCCTTCTATTTTAAAAGAAATCGGACCAAATTATCCCTCTGTAATAACCAATGTTTTCCGTTCAGCGGCAGCTGATGTATGCTCACAGTTTTTTGCTAAAGACATGCACTCCGGGCGACGTGCAGATATTGAGGAAGAAATAAAAGTGAGAATGGATGGTAATCTAAGAGAGCAGGGAATAGTTATTGAAGCAGTTCTGCTTAAAAGCATTCAACTACCTGCTGGTCTTTCAAGGTCTATTGAGCAAAAACTTCAAGCCGAGCAGGATGCCATGCGTATGGAATTCGTACTTCAAACCGAGCGCTTAGAAGCTCAGCGAAAAATAATTGAAGCAGAGGGCACCAGAGATTCTCAAAAAATACTGGCTGAAGGCTTAACACCGTCCATTATCAAGATTAGAAGTATTGATGCGTTTAGAGAATTAGCCAAGTCTAACAATAGCAAGGTGATAATCACTGATGGGAAAACACCATATTTAATTTCCGGAGAGGAAAGCATGTCGCAACAATAGATAAGGTGAAAATTTCTTCACTAAAAAAGCAAAACCCAAAAAAGGGTTTTGCTTTTTTTATCATAAGAACTGTCCATTTTTATTTCAATCTTCTACTGCTCAACAAAAAATGGAATATTAGCATGGGCGGTGTGTTGATGCCCATCTTCAATATAAATAAATACCCTATAGGCACCAGATTCTGAGGGTGTTTTAAAAGTGGTTACATCACTTTGAGTTGAGAATGCCCCGTCAACAATTTCGGGGACTTTTTCTCTATCGCCACCAGACTTCTGCGACTGACTTTCTCTCATGATTTCCCACCTGTAGGTTAATTCGTCGCCATCAGTGTCTTTAGCATCCACTTTTGCGTAATATGTTTTTCCTTTTTCAAGATTTATGTTGTCTATAGACCGCTTATCATCAAGAGTAAAATCCATCAATCTGGGGGTTCTGTTTTTAGGCCATTCTCCTTTCCATAGATAATGCATGACATCTATGGATTCTGTTTCATTTCCATCGGGCATAAACATCCCGAACCAGGTGGGCGTACGTTCCTGCTTTTGCCCCCATAGAAAAACATGAGACCCCATTACCTGTTTGTGATTTAAAATTGAATTTTCATATCGGTTTTTGTAAAGATCAGCTTTTACCGAACTGTTATTTTCAATCGGAGCGCCCCAGTCGGTTTTAGGAACTTCCCAATATCCCGTAGCACCCCATTCTGTTACTAAAATAGGGGCCTTGTAATCTGCTTTTTCTAGAATTTCAGGGAGAGCTTCAATCGCAGCGTATAACTGAATACTTAAAAAATCTAAATCCGGAGCTCTCTCCACTATTAAATCAACATCTTTTTTATCCATTCCTGCCAGGGGCGTTGTGGTCAAATGATGAGAATCTATCTCATGAATCATTTTAGAAATATCGTTAACTGCATCCCAGACTTTGGGGTTTTTTGAAGATAAATTAAGCTCATTTCCAATGACCCAGGCGATCAATGCCGGATGATTTTTGAATGTTTGTACATCTTTACGAATTCTTTCTAATTGTTGTTTAACAGCCTCATCATTATTATAATCAAAACCGTGTCTTTCTAAACCGACCCAAACGCCCATCATGACCTTGAGGTTCAATTTTTCTGCTTTATCTAAAATTGTTTTGGCATTATCGGTACTCCAGGTTCTGAATGAATTTGCGCCATGCTCTGCTAAAGA
>Ga0102928_1000208_pt1 | contig 35768 bp, 32 predicted proteins | sample SalPonR1_B_D1_MG_FD_78504 | JGI IMG/M metagenome (GOLD analysis project Ga0102928, IMG submission 78504) | Salt pond soil microbial communities from South San Francisco under conditions of wetland restoration - Salt Pond MetaG R1_B_D1_MG | ecosystem: Environmental > Aquatic > Marine > Intertidal...
CAACGCATGCTCTGCCCCGGCTGCCCGATCGCGCCGTTTCACGCGATTACCGATGCCTGTATCGAATACGATCTGGACGAGGATGATTTCCGCGACGCGCTTCTGGCCGAAATGGCCTTCGCCGATCCGTCCTAGTATGCCGCGTAGACTCTGTTTGCCGGTGACGGTGGGGAGGCCGCTCTAGCGGTCCGCACATCAAGAAAACTTCAGAGTGCTAGCTGCTAAAACGACTTCGAGACATAAGAGTCTGGTAGCTTATCCGAGATTTTCGTGATGGCCTCGAATGGGAAAAATACATAGTCTCTTTCATTGTATCGCCAATCGTCAGTGCCAAATTTGTGCACCAGAAAGAGAACCCCGCTTCCATTGGCTGCGATAGTACTCCCGACAACGGAGTTGGACTCGGTATACAACGTTTGAAGTTTGGCGGCTCTTGTCTGGAAGAAAGATTGGCCGGTAAAGTAAAAGAAAGATGCTGCGACAATGGAAAAGCAAGACAACGCGTAAAGAAACCAACGATCCTCAGATATGCCCAGAGGCCTCTTGGGCAGCGGAGTGAAATGTCTTGGGAAGGAGTTCTTTTCGGGACGGAAGAAGAGTGGATACAAAATCGTAGGCGTCACCATCAATGCTACCGTGACTTTCACAATGGCATGGAGACCAAAAAAATTACTAAATGCGAATAATGCAAAGAAAGAAAGACCGAGCAAAAGGCTACCTGCAAAAGAGTTCCGACGGAAAAACCTTGTAATTCTCAACTGGAGTGCTCGAGATGTTCTGTGATCCTGCAAGAACATCTTAATAAAAAAGTATGTAAGATTTGTATTTCTTACAATTTCATAAATCGCATAGAAAAAAAGCCTGCCGGACAAGGCGGACACTACGATTTTTGTACTTACCTCAATTGAAACACCGCTGGTACTCCATGCGCCCATAATAATTATGTGGGAGAAGGGAGTGCGAGAGAAAAATCCGATGTAGAATAAGCTGTAAGCCGCTACGAGTGAGGATACACCCATTAAAATTGGAACTGGTTTTGGGTATCTGGCAAATATCCAGCGAAACACAGTTCTATTCATTCACAGACTCCTCACCCCGACTATGAAACTTTAAACACATGCTCACCCACTTGGGATTGCAGCCACTCGCTTTTCCTACCAGCCAAGTTTCGTAAGACAATTTGCGATTAGTTTCTTCAGAGTGCAACGCCACAGAAGCTAAACTCGGTTAAAGGTAAGAAACGTTTATTTTACTCCACACAGGCGCCTTCTCACAGCTCCCCCGGCGCCAACGGCACACCGTCCGTTAAACGTCGCTCAGCAACACCAGCCGATGCGGATCGGTCACGACGATATGCTTGCGGGTCGAACGCACGATTCCGCTTTTCTCCCAGGCCGACAGCAGGCGGCTCACCGTATGCAGCGTGGTGCCGGTCATGTCCGAAATGTTCTGCCGTGTGACCGGAAAGGCGATCTCGATCCCCTCGCCGGTCTTGCGCCCGCTCTGATTGACCAGCCGCAGCACCGCCGAGGCGACGCGCTTTTCCACGGCCTGCGTCGCCATCTCGGTCAGGGTCTCCTGGATCTGGCCCAGCCGCTTGCCCAGCGTCTTGTAGCTTTCCGAGGCGAACCCCTCATAGGACGCGGTGAAGTCCGGCCAGAGCCGCACCGGCCATGACAGCGCGATGGATTCCGCCGCCGCGATCGCGCTGGCCGGGTAGGTGTCGCGCTGCAGCGCGGGCGCGATCCCGAATAATTGCCCCGGCGCGATATGCAGCACGATGATCTGATCGCCCCCGGGCGTCGTGCGCACCACCCGCAGGTAGCCATCCAGCAGCAGATAGAACCGCTCCGCGTCATGGCCCTCGCGAAATATCTCCGTGCCCTCGTCATACCGCCGCGATGTCGCGTGATCCAATATCTCGCGAATCTGCTCCCGGCTCAGGCGGGAGAAGGGCGGCAGGCCGGACAGAAGGCTTTCGTCGAGTTTCGCCACGAATGGTTCGGAAGTTTGTTTGAGAGCAATGTTCGCCCCGACCTCATACACCATAACAAATGCCAGCGAAACAACCGGACGACACGAACCGGACAGGATGAAAGGAATCTCCGATGATGAAACCGCTGATACTGACCGCCGCGCTTGCCCTGCTGGGCGCAGCCGCCGCCGCCGAAACCCACGATGTGAAGATGCTCAACCGCGGCGCCGAAGGTGCGATGGTGTTCGAGCCCGCCTATATCAATGCCGCGCCGGGCGACGTTGTCCGCTTCCTGCCCACCGACAAGGGCCACAATGTAGAAAGCATCGACGGCATGCTTCCCGACGGTGTCGACAGCTTCAAGACGAAATTCAACGAGGAATTCGAACTGACGGTCGATGAACAAGGCGTCTATGGCATCAAATGCACGCCGCATTACGCGATGGGCATGGTCGCCGTGGTCCAGGTGGGCGATGCGGTCAATCTCGACGAGGCCAGCGCCGTCAAGCATCGGGGCAAGGCCAAGTCTCGCATGGCCGATCTTGTCGCGCAGGTCCGCTAGGGCAGCGTCCCGCCCTGCCAGACCTGCCGGGGCGCCGCGATGGGCGGCGCCCCTTCTTTTCCCTCACGACCGGAGATGCGCCCATGACACCGCGCAACCAGTTCAGCGGACCCACGCTGTTCTCCTACGGGTTCAGACCGTTCTTTCTTGGCGCGGCCCTGTTCGGGCTTTGCGTCGTGCCGGTCTGGTTCTTCATCTGGCGCGGGGATCTGGCGCTGCAAAGTCATTTCGCGCCTGTGGATTGGCATATCCATGAAATGATCTTCGGCTATGGCGCGGCGGTGATCGCGGGTTTCCTATTTACCGCCGTGCCCAACTGGACAGGCCGCATGCCGACGCGTGGCTGGCCGCTTGCGGCTCTGCTGGTGCTCTGGCTGGGCGGACGCCTGGCGCTGGCCTGGGGCGCGGCCCTGACGCCGCCCGTGGTGCTGCTGATCGACCAGGGCTTTCTTCTGGCCGTGGTCGCCATGATCGCGCGCGAGATCATGGCGGGCAGGAACTGGCGCAACCTCAAGGTCTTGCTGCCCGTCACCCTGCTCTGGGCCTCCAATCTGCTTTATCACGCAGAAATCATGAGCCTTGGCACCGCCGATCTGGGGCGGCGGCTGGGTTTGGCGCTGCTGGTCTTCCTGATCATGCTGATCGGCGGGCGCATCCTGCCCAGCTTCACCCGCAACTGGCTGGCGCAGCGCGGCGCGGCCCGGCTTCCGGTGCCGTTCAACCGCTTCGACGGGCTCGCGCTCGTGACTGGTGCGGGTGCGCTTCTGGCTTGGGTCTTCGCGCCCTTCACCCTCGCGTCGGCCGTGCTGGGCGCGCTGGCGGCCCTCCTGCATGTGGCGCGGCTCTCGCGCTGGTGCGGGCACGTTACATGGCGCGCGCCGCTCCTCTGCATGCTGCACCTGGCCTATCTCGGCATCCCCGCCGGTTTCATCGCCATCAGTGCGACGGCCCTCGGGCTGGCCTCGATGGCGGCGCCGGCGCATCTGTTCGGGATCGCTGCGGTCGGTGGCATGACCGTGGCGGTGATGATGCGCGCCACCATGGGCCATACCGGGCGCGAACTGGTGGCAGGGCGCGCCCTGACCCTGGCATTCGCGCTTCTGCTTCTGGCGGCTCTGGCGCGGCTCGCGGGGGGCGCGGTGATCCTTGCCGGGCTTGACGGCATCGCCCTTTCGGCGCTGCTCTGGACGCTCTCGTTCGCGCTTCTTTCATGGCGGCTCGCGCCTTGGCTGGCGCGCCCGCGCGTGGCGCGGCGCGTGCCCTCTCAGGCCAATCCGCGCCCCGCCTCATGAGGCGGCGAACATATCCTTGAACTCATCGCGCAGGATGTTCTTTTGTACCTTGCCCATCGTGTTGCGGGGCAGGGAATCCATCACCACCAGCTTACGGGGATGCTTGAAACGCGCCAGCGACGCCTGCGCCGCGTCCATGATCGCGTCAGGGTCGGGCTCATGGCCCTTTTCGGGCACCAGAACCCCCAGAACCGTCTCGCCGAAATCGGGATGCGGCACGCCGATCACGGCACTTTCCAGCACGCCGGGCTGATCGTCCAGCAGCAGCTCGATCTCCTTGGGATAGATGTTGTACCCCCCAGAAATAATCAGATCCTTGTTGCGCCCGACGATGTGGATATAGCCATCCTCGTCGATCCGCCCCAGGTCGCCAGTGATGAAGAACCCATCCTCTCGCAGCTCGGCGGCGGTCTTTTCGGGCATCTGCCAATAGCCCTTGAACACGTTCGGCCCGCGCACCTCGATCTGGCCGATCTCGCCTTGCGGCAGGGTGTTGCCGCTTTCGGGATCCGTCACCTTCAGTTCCACCCCCGGCAGGGCGAAACCCACGGTGCCCGCGCGCCGCTCGCCGTCATAGGGGTTCGAGGTGTTCATGTTGGTCTCGGTCATCCCGTAGCGTTCCAGAATACGATGCCCGGTGCGCTCTTCGAATTGCACATGGGTCTCGGCCAATAGCGGCGCCGAGCCCGAGATGAACAGCCGCATATGCCCGACCAGATCGCCGGTAAAACGCGCATCATCCAGCAGCCTTGTGTAAAAGGTCGGCACGCCCATCATCGCCGTGGCCTTGGGCAGCCATTCGATCACCTGATCGACATCGAATTTCGGCAGGAAGATCATCGCGCCGCCGGTCGCCAGAATGATGTTGGTCGCCACGAAAAGACCATGCGTGTGAAAGATCGGCAGCGCATGCAGCAGCACGTCATCGCCGCTGAAACGCCAGTGATCGACCAGCACTTCGGTATTGGACAACAGATTGCCCTGCGTCAGCATCGCCCCCTTCGAGCGCCCGGTCGTCCCCGACGTATAAAGAAACGCCGCCAGATCATCGGCCCCGCGTGCTACCGTCTCGAACGTCTCGGGCTGGCCCTGCGCCGCCGTCATCAGACTGCCCGTGCCGTCCGCGTCCAGCGTTTCGACCCTTGCATCAAGCGGCCCGGCCATCGGTGCGACCCCGTCCTTCTTGGCGCTGTCGCAGACGATCAGCCGCGCGCCGCTGTTCTCGATGAAATAGGCCAGCTCGTTGACCGTATAGGCAGTGTTGAGCGGCAAAAAGATCACCCCGGCCTGCACACAGGCGGCATAAAGCGCCAGCGCCTCGGGCGATTTCTCGACCTGCATCGCCAGCCGATCGCCGGGTTTCAGCCCCATCGCGCTGATTGCATTGGCCAGCTGCGCGGCGCGCGCCAGAAATTGCGCATGGGTGACGATCCCGCCATCCGGCAGATGCAGGAACGGAGTGGGTTTGCCGGCATGTTTGCCCATCAGGCTGTCATAAAGAAGGTTTGCCATGATCTCAGGAATCCTCGGCCTTGACGAGAGTGGCGGAATTGGCGAGCGACCGGACCTCCGAAGTCGCCACCATTTGCCGCGTCGTTGCGAATTGTTCGTGGTTTTGCGCGACCTTGGCCAGATCGTAAAGGTAATTCACCATCGTGCCCCCTGATTGCGCTTGGCCGTTTTCGGATGTGTCGGCCTCGGCATGGACGGCGTGGACGATCGCGCCATTGCCCAGATGGAACCGCGCCACCGGATCGACCGGGTCGCCGTTATCCGTCTTGGCATTGAGCAGATAATGCGCCGCCAATGCGCGCATCTCCTCGCCGCTGGCATCCTGCCATTCATATCCCTGCGCATCCAGCCAGCGGGTCAGCCCCGGAATCGGCGACAGCGTCACGAATGTCCGCAGCCCCGGCAGTTCGGCGGACAGATCCGCCGCCACCTGCTTGATGAGGGAATTGCCGAAGGAAATGCTGGCCAGCCCCGCCTGACAGTTGGAAATCGAATAGAACACGGCCGTATCGGCCTCGTCCTCGCGCAGCGTGTTGCGCTCGCTTGTCAGCAGCGCCTGCACCGATCCCGGCGTGCCGCGCGTCAGCGCCACCTCGACGAAGATCAGCGGCTCGTCGGGCATGGCGGGATGGAAAAAGGCGAAACAGCGCCGGTCCTGCGGCTCCAGACGGCGGCGCAGATCGTCCCAGCTGTGGATCGCGTGTACCGCCTCGTATTGCGTGATCTTTTCCAGAATATGCGCCGGGCTCTCCCAGTTGATGGGCCGCAGCACCAGAAACCCGCGATTGAACCACGACGCGAAAAGATGCCGGAAATCGAGGTCCAGCGCCTCCAGCTCCGGGGTGCCGCGCCCCAGCCGCAACAGGTCCGCGCGCATTTCCACCAGCGCGCGTGTCGCGCCGGGTACACCGTTGAGTCGCCGGATCAGCTCTTGGCGGCGGGGCTCTGCGGCGGCCATATAGGCGCGGTACGTGGCCTTTGACGGTGCCTGCTCATAGGCGTCAAGCGCATTGCGCACCGCTTCGGGATCGATATTCATCTCGGTGGCCAGATGGCTGAAGAACGCACGCTTGTCGTCGTCCTCCATCTCGCCGAAACCCGAAAGGATCTCGGTCGCAAGGCTCACGCCCGAGGTTTCGCCCGCCGCGCCCACCAGCTCATCTGCCAGATCGGGCAGGGGGCGGGTGCCGCGCCGGCGCAGCGCGAAGGGGCGATAGCGCCGCTCGAACACCGTTGACAGAAGGTCCGCCAGCAATGTCATCGCGCCGACCCCATCACCGCGTCGGGCAGCCATGTGGCCAGCCCCGGAAACAGGCACAGCAGAACGATGCCGATCACCATGCAGGCCACGAAGGGCAGCGACCCGGTCAGGATCGTGCGCAGCGAGATATCCGGCGCGATCCCGTTGATCACGTAAAGGTTCAGGCCCACGGGCGGCGAAATCAGCCCGATCTCCATGTTGATCGTCAGCACCACGGCGAACCAGATCGGATCGAAACCGGCGGTGGTGATGATCGGCAACAGGATCGGCGCGGCCATCAGGATCACCGCGACCGGCGGCAGGAAGAAACCAGCGATCAGCAAGAAGACGTTGATCGCCCCCATCAGCACCCAGCGGTTCACATCCAGCGTGCCGATCCACTCGGCGATCGACTGGGTGATGAACAGCGATGACAGCATGTAGCTGAACACGCCCGCCGCGGCGATGATGAACAGGATCATCACGCTTTCACGGGTGCTGTCGCGCAGCACCGACCAAAGCTGGCGGGGATCCCAAAGCTTGTAGATCACCATCGCGATGACCATGCACAACAGCGCCCCCACCGCTGCCGTCTCCGAAGGTGTCGCGACACCGCCATACATGGCGTAAAGCACGCCCACGATGATCGCGAGGAACGGCAGCACGCGCGGCAGGATCTCGAATTTCTCGCGCCAGCTGTAATTGCCCGCGCTCAGCACCGATTGCGCCCCCGAGCGCCATGTCGAATAAAGCGACCACGCCATGAACAGCATGACCAGCATCAGCCCCGGAATGACACCGGCCAGGAACAGCCGCCCGATCGAGGTCTCCGTGGCGATCCCGTAGACGATCATCGTCACCGATGGCGGGATCAGGATGCCCAGCGTGCCCCCCGCCGCGATCGACCCGGCGGCGACGCCGTCGGGATAGCCGCGCTTGCGCATTTCGGGGATGCCCATCTTGCCGATGGCGGCACATGTCGCCGGGCTCGACCCAGACATCGCCGCGAACAGCGCGCAGGCGCCTAGGTTTGAAATCACCAGCCCGCCGGGTACCCGCGTCAACCAGCGCTCCAGCGCCTCGTAAAGGTCCGCGCCCGCCCGCGTCGAAGATATCGACGCGCCCATGATGATGAACATCGGGATCGACAGCAGCGCGAAATTGTCCAGCTTGCCGAACAGGATCTCGGGCATCAGCTCCAGCGAGCGCAGCCCGTCGAAGATGATCAGGAAACCGGCCGAGACGATCAGCAGCCCGATCGCCACCGACACACCCGAAAACAGCACCAGGATCGTCGCCATGGCGACAAGGGCTCCAAGCAGAAGCGGGTCCATCAGGCGTCCTCCAGTCCGAAGGGTTTGTCCACGCCGATGATCACGGCGATGAGGTCGGCAACCAGTTGCAACAGCAACAGCGCGAAACCGACCGGAATCGAAAGATAGGGAATCCACAGCCGCACACCCCAGACCGTGTCCGAGCGCCAGCCGCGATCCCAGGCGAAGTGCCAGAATTCAAAGCCATAGAACAGCATCACCGCGACGATGGCGATCGACAGCGACAGCGTCACCATCGCCAGCACGAAACGTGGCCTCGCCGCCAACGTCAGCGGGAACAGGTCCACATTCACATGGCCCCGCAGCCGCTGCACATAGGGCAGGCCGATCAGCGTCGCGGCGATCATCAGATACACCACCGCCTCGGTCTGCCAGATCGTCGATCCGTTCAGCACGAAGCGGATGAAGATCATCTGACAAGTGATGCCCACCGCCGAAACGATCATCGCCGCCGAACACCATCCGGCCAATGTCGAGATCGCGGCGACGGCCCGCAGGAACGGGTTGCTGCCCGTGCGCGCTGCGCCTGCCGAACTTGGAACGGCCATGCGATACCTCCCTCATGCGTGTGATCTGGTCGGGTATCCGGGGCGGCGCCGTCTGTGGGCCGCCCCGGATATCAGCTTATTCGACGGCCAGCGCCATATCCAGCAGGGCCTGCCCGTCGGAGACTTCCTCGACAAAGGCCTTGTAGGATGTCTCGGTCGCCAGCGCGCGCCAGGCCTCGAAATCCTCCTGCGACATCTCGGCAATCTCGACGCCCGCATCGCTGAACACCTTGACCGACTCGGCGTCTTCCTTCTTGGCCTCTTCCAGGTAATAGGCTTCGGCCTTTTCGCTCGCCGCCAGCAATGCCTGCTGCTGCTCTTCGCTCAGCCCCTCGAAGGTGGACTTGTTCATCAACAGCGGCTGATACATGAACCACAGCGCCACATCGCCCGCCGGGGTATAGCACTTGACCTGCTCATAGATCCGGTAGGACACGAAGGACGAGGACGACGTGTTCGCCGCATCCAGAACGCCGGTCTGCATCGCGTTGTAGATCTCGGACGAAGCCATCGAGGCGATCGACGCGCCCGCCCCGGCCAGCATCTGCTCGAACGCCTTGCCGGCGGCGCGCATCTGCTTGCCTTCGACATCCGAAGGCTTGGTCAGGCACTCCTCCGTACCCGCGAAGCCGCCCGCCAGGTAGCCATGCACCAGCACCATCACGTCATCCTCGGCCATCTTGGCCTCAAGCGCCTCCATGAAGGGGCTCGCGGACAGGCGCGCGGCGTGGTCGTGGTTCTTCACCAGCCCCGGCATCAGCGTCAGGTTATAGGCCGGCTGCTGTCCGCCCGCATAGCTGAGCGGCAGCACCGTCATGTCAAGCTGCCCGCGGCTGAGCGGCGTGTATTGCTCGCGCGGCTTGAACAGCGATTTCGACCCGAAGATCTTGATATCGAGGTCCACATCGGCTGCGGCGACCTCGTCGGCGACGATCTGCGCCACCTTGTGACGCACATCATTGTTCGACCACTGATGCGACAGACGCAATTCGGTCGCCTGGGCCAGGCCCGCGGTGGACAAAAGCGCCGCGGCCGCCACGGCGGTTCTAAGCATTGTTTTCATGTTCTCCTCCCAAAGCATTGCCCCGGCAGGGCCGGGGATGTCCGGCAAGACTACGTGCGCCATGTTTTTCAAGTCAACAGTTTTGTATACAAGACGCAACATATTGCATCGCAGCGATCTCATGCTAGAGTTCATCCCCATGCAGCAACGCCGCGCCGATCATATCGCAGTCCAGTTGGAAGAACTGATTTTCGATGGCACCTTCCAGGACGGCCAGCGCCTCGACGAGGTGCGCCTTGCCGATCAGTTCGGCGTGTCGCGCACCCCGCTTCGCGAGGCGATTCAACGGCTTGCGTTGTCGGGGCTGGTCGATCTCATCCCCCGGCGCGGGGCCTTTGTGCGCCAACCCGGCCCCGTGGAGCTGATCGAGATGTTCGAGGTGATGGCCGAACTCGAAGCGGCCTGCGGGCGCCTTGCCGCGCGCCGCATCAGCGACGCGGCTCTGGCCGATCTGCGCGACGCCAACGCCCGCTGCCGCGCCGCCGTCGAGGCCCGCGATTCCGACAGCTACTATACCGAGAACGAGCGATTCCACAGAATCATCTACCAGCAATCAGGCAATGGCTTTCTGGAACAGGAAACCACCAAGCTGCATAAACGCCTCAAACCGTTCCGGCGCAAACAGCTCGGGTTTCGGGGCCGCATGGCGCAATCCATGGCCGAACACGAGGCCATCGTCGCCGCCCTAGAACAAGGCGACGGCCCACGTGCAGCCGATACCCTGCACAAACACGTCGCCGTCCAGGGCGAGAAATTCCACAACCTCATGGCCACCCTCAAAAGCGCGGCCGAGTAGACGTTGCGCACCTGCGCGATGGCGCAAGACAAGCCGGATCTGCGCAACCAGCGGTGTCGACCGCTTCAAAAGTCGTTGATGGCCCTGGCCTGCTCAATGATCTCCCGGACAATCTCGGCAGCGGGCTGAACCTTCTTCACAAGGCCCACGCCCTGGCCGGCCCACAAGGGAAGCGGCTCGATATCCCCCTCCAGCTCCGCGAAAGCCACCGCGCTGGCATAGCGGGCAATCTCGACACCATCCGGACGCCGGGCAAGCACTTCGCCTTCTCGCGGCCTCTGGCCGAGGGGTGGCCGTCCTGCGGCCTCCCAGATTTCGGAGGTGCTGTTCCTCAGGGCGCGGTGCGGCGCGTTGGGCCAGACAAGATCATAAAGATCGTCGTAATGCTCCGTGTCCTCGCCGGATGCGGCGAACAGACGCTCAAGATAGACCGGATGGACCGGTGCCTCCTTGGCTGCCAGGAAACGGGTGCCGATCCACACGGCCGAGGCCCCAAGTGCCAGGGCTGCCGCCAACCCGCGCCCGTCAGCGATGCCGCCAGCCGCGATGACGGGAACGTCGCCGACCGCATCGGCCACCGCGGGCACAAGCGCCATGGTCGAGACCTTGCCCTCAACGTGCCCGCCAGCCTCCCAGCCTTGCGCGCAGACGGCATCGGCCCCAAGCGCGACAGCCTCGCGCGCGCTCGCGGCCGTGCTGGCCGTGATGATGACTTTGGCCCCGCGTGCTTTCGCGCGCTCGACGAAATCGCCGCACTCCCCCCAGAACAGCGAGATGATCCCGACGCCCTCTTGCAGACAGACCTCCAACTGGTCCTCGTTGCGAAAGTCCATGTTCAGATTGACCCCGAAGGGCTTGTCGGTCAGCTGCCTGATCCGGCGTATCTGTGACCTCATCAGGTCCGGGCCGTCGGTCCATAGCGGCGCCAACCCCAGACCGCCCGCATTGCTCACGGCGGCGACCAGTTCCGGTGGCCCGACACGTCCCATTGGCGCCAGAACTACGGGGTGATGGATGCCGAAATTCTTGCAGAATGCGGTGGTCATTGCACATACCCCTTCTCGGAATTACCGGGAAGGCTAGCAGATGATAGAGACGACCCCATAGTGAATTCCACAAAACCGGTTCCGGCGGCGCCACAACCCGAAAGTGACCCCGGACGCTCGCAAGAGCGGGGTTTCCGGGGCCCTGTGGCGCAATCCATGGCCGAACACGAGGTCACGATCGTCGTGCGGGACGAGAAAATTCACAACCTGATGACCACCACCCTCAAGAGTGCCGCCGAGTAGCCCCCGACCGCCCCCTCGGGCGGGCGCTCTTGCCCCGTTGCGAGGTGACTAGAGCGTCGAAGGATCTGGCCGGCATAAACCGCGCCCCACATCCGCTCCAGAGCCCACCCGAAGGTCGGGCGTCGCGCGGCTTACCCCTCCCCAAACCAAAAAGCCCCGCGCCGAAGCGCGGGGCCATTCCGTTCGGTTCAACGATCAGGCGCGATCAGTCCCAGCTGACCTCGTTGAAGATCGCCTGCGCCCGTGCGGCGTTGTCGCCATAGACTGCGGTGTTGGTCGTCGTGTCGGGGATGAAGATGCCCAGACGCGCGGTATCCTCGTCCAGCGGCACGCCGCTTACGGCCGGGTATTCGTTGTTCTGCCCGGCAAAGTGATGCTGCGCGAAGTCGCTGGTGAAGAACTCCAGCAGCTTGTCGGCATTCTCGGCGTTGGGGGCATGCACGGCCTTGGCGGCGGTCGACAGGTTCACATGCGTGCCGCGCCCGCTCTGGTTGGGCCAGACAAAGCCGATATTCTCGATCCCGTCGGTCAGCCCTTCGACATCCTGCTCATAGCCGCGCAGGAAGTAATAGTGGTTGGACACCGACACATCGCATTCGCCCGACAGGATGCCGCGCAGCTGATCGGTGTCGCCGCCCTGGGGCGCGCGCGCCATGTTCTCGACGATGCCCTCGGCCCATTCCTTGGCCGCGTCCTCGCCATGAACCTCGATCAGCGAGGCCATCAGCGACTGGTTATAGATATTCGAGGAGGAGCGGATGCAGACCTTGCCCTTCCATTCCGGCTCGGCCAGTTCCTCATAGCTGCGCGGCGGGGTCTCGACGCGGTCTTTCGCGTAAAAGATGATGCGCGCGCGCTGCGAGACGCCGAACCACATGTTCTCGGGGTCGCGCAGATGCGGCGGGATGCGCTCTTGGATCATCTCGGATTCGAAGGGCTGGAGCAGGCCCGCATCCTCGGCGCGCCCCACACGGCCCACATCGACCGTCAGCAGCACGTCGGCGGGGCTGTTCTCGCCCTCGGCTTCCATGCGCGCGATCAGTTCGTCCGCCTTGGCCTCGATCCGGTTCACGGTGATGCCGGTGCGGCTGGTGAATTCGTCGAACAGCGCCTGATCCGAATCGTAATGCCGGCTGGAATAGATGTTGACCTCTTGGGCCAGCGCGGGGGCCACCGTGGCCGAAAGCGCAAGCGCAGCGACGAAGCTGCGGGTGATGGTTTTGGTCATGGTTTCTTTGAGCCTCCTGAAAGCCGAGTGAAACAGTAAGACATTTCTACGCATTTCCGACAAAAACAGTCAACAGCAAAGAATCGACGCGAAAACCTTTCGCCTTGGCGGAGCCTCCGGGTCGGTATTCAAGGGTGGTTGCAGGGGGTCAGCGCCGTGCCACGGCCCGTCCCAGCGCTGCCGCGCCGCTGGTCAGCGCAAAGATCAGCGCCGCCACGCAGACGATCGTCGGCCCCGTCGGCGTGTCCAGCACGAACGAGCCCTCGACTCCCGCCAGCGCCGCCAGCGCCGCCAGACCGACCGCCACCGCCGCCATCCGTTCGGGCGTGCCCGCCAGCGGGCGCGCCGCGGCGGCGGGGATGATCAGCATGGCCGCGATCAAGAGCACGCCGACCACCTTGATCGCCACCGCGACCACCACCGCCAGCGCCAATGTCAGGCCCAGCTGTTCGCGCCGCGGGTCGATCCCGCTGGCCTGCGCCAGATCGGGGCTCAGCGTCGCGGTCAGCAGCGCCTGCCAGCGCCAGGCCAACAGCCCCACGACCAGCACCGCGCCGCCCCAGATCACCGCGAGGTCGGCCTTGCCGACGGCCAGGATATCGCCGAACAGATATCCCATGAGGTCGATGCGTACGCCCTGCAGGAACGACACCGCCACCAGCCCGAAGGCCAGCGCCGAATGCGCCAGTACCCCCAGCAGCGTATCCATCGCCACACCGCGCCCCGACAGGGTCGAGACCGCCATCGCCATGACCAGCGCGACCACCAGCGCCCCGGCAAAGATCGACATCCCGAAGGCCAGCGCCAGTGCCACCCCCAGGATCGAGGCATGCGCCGTCGCATCGCCGAAATAGGCCATTCGCCGCCAGACCACGAAACAGCCAAGCGGCGCCGCTGCCAGCGCCACGCCCAGCCCGGCCAGCGCTGCGCGGATCAGGAAATCATCCATCAACGCCCCGATCATCGCGTCGCCCCGTATTGATGTTCCTTCTCATGCCCGTGCGCGTGCGGATCATGACCGCCCGCGCATCCCGCATGATCATGGTCATGATCGTGATCGTGCCGGTAAAGCGCCAGCGCCCCCTGCGTGCCGCTGCCGAACAAGGCCCGGTACGCCTCGGCCTGCGCCACATGCTCGGGCTGCCCCTCGCAGCAGACATGCCCGTTAAGGCAGATCACCCGGTCGCTCGCGCTCATGACGACATGCAGTTCATGGCTGACCATCAGCACCGCACAGCCCATCTCTTGGCGCACCTCCTCGATGCGCCGGTAGAACGCCGCCGAACCGGGCTGATCCAGGCCCTGCGTCGCCTCGTCAAGGATCAGAAGATCGGGCTTTTCCATCAAGGCCCGCGCCAGCAGCACCCTCTGGAACTGGCCGCCCGACAGATCGCCCATCTGCCGACCGCCCAGATCGGGCAGCCCGGCGGCCTCAAGTGCCGCGCGCACATCCGGGGCGCTGTGCCGGCGCGGCAGGCTCAGGAACCGCCCCACCGTTATCGGCAGCGTCGGGTCGATATGCAGCCTCTGGGGCACATACCCGATCCTCAGCCCCGGCGCGCGCACAACCTCGCCCTCGCTTGGGGTGACCGCCCCGATCAGCGCGCGCAAAAGCGTCGATTTGCCCGACCCGTTCGGCCCCACGACAGTAACGATCTCGCCCGGCTCGATGGCGAAATCCACGTGATCCAGGATGCGGTTGCGCCCGATGCTTACCCCCAGCGCGCGTGTCTCCACAAGGCTCATGCACCGGCCTCCGCGCAGGCCGGGCACAGCCCCAGCGCCTCGATCACCGCCTGCTCAATGACAAAGCCGCTGTCGCGCGCCGCGCGGCCCAGCAACCCGCTTGCGGGGTCGGCATGGGCCTCGGCCACCGCATCGCAGCCCCGGCAGATCAGAAAGGCGGGGGTGTGGTCCTCGCCCGGATGCATGCAGGCGATAAAGGCATTGAGCCTCTGGATCTTGTGAGCGAACCCGTTGCTTACCAGAAAATCCAGCGCCCTGTAGGCCACTGGCGGCTGCGACCCGGCGCCTTCTTCGCGAAGGATGTCGAGGATCTCATAGGCACCCATCGCCCGGTGCCCCTCAAGCAGCAGCTCCAGAACCCGCCTGCGCCCCGGCGTGAACTGCAGGCCGCGCTCGGCACAGGCCTGCTCCACCCGCTCCAGACCGGCGCGAATGCAGCCCTTGTGGTCATGGTTTTCAAATCCGATGGCGTCCATTTCAGGGTCTCCCGCTTTGCAGGGTTGATATGTTATAGAATTACAATTATCAAGCAGCAGAAATGTTATATTATCACATGGAGATCCCGATGCGCCTTTCCGCCGCCGCGCTTGCCGCCCTTCTGCCGCTTGCCCTTCCGGCCACCGCCGAATCGCCCCGTGTCGCCACCGATATCGCACCCGTCCAGTCGCTCGTGGCGCGGGTGCTCGACGGGGTGGGGGCAGATTCGATGCCCGCGGTGATCGTGCGCCCCGGCGCCTCGCCGCATGGCTACGCGATGCGCCCCTCCGAGGCGCGCGCCCTCGAACAGGCCGACCTCGTGGTCTGGATGGGGCCGGGGCTCACACCCTGGCTTGGCGATCCGATCGAAACGCTGGCGCCCGAGGCCGCCCATCTGAGCCTGCTTACCGCACCCGAAACCCTGATCCTGCCGGGCCGCATCGACCCTCGTTTCGCCGCGCATGACCACGACCACGACCACGGCGCGGCGGAGGGCGGTGGGCACGACGATCACGACGATCACGACCACGAGGCGGGCCACGATCACGACGATCACAAGGACCACAACCACGAGGCGGGCCACGATCACGACGATCACAAGGACCACGACCACGAGGCGGGCCACGATCACGACGACCACAAGGACCACGATCACGAGGCGGGCCACGACGATCACGACTACCACAAGGATCATGACCACGCGGCAGACCATGACGACCACGCGGGGCATGACCACGCCGACGCCGCCGACGCCCATGACCATGCGCATGCCGGTCCCGACCCTCATGCCTGGCTCGACCCGCAGAACGCCGCGCTCTGGCTTGACCTGATCGCGCGCGAACTCTCGGCGCTCGATCCTGAAAACGCCGATCTCTACGCCGCCAACGCCGCCGCCGGTCAGGCCGAACTCTCCGCATTGAGCGAAGACATCGCCGCGCGGCTTGCCCCGCTGGCGGATCGCTCCTTCCTCGTGTTCCACGATGCCTACCAGTATTTCGAAAATCGCTTCGGTCTCGGGGCGGCAGGCGCGCTGTCCATCGGCGATGCCAGCGAACCCAGCCCCGCGCGCCTTGTCGAATTGCGCGCCCTCGCGCAGGAACAGGGCGCGGACTGCGTCTTCGCCGAACCCCAGTTCAACACCGCCGTGATCGCTTCGGTCTTTGGCGATTCCGTCCCGGTGGGCGAACTTGATCCGATCGGCGTCGGCCTTGAACCGGGTGCTGGCCTTTACCCTGCGATGCTGCGCAACATGGCCGGCGCCATGGCCGAATGCCTGACGCCCGAGGGCTGACAGATCGGTGCCGCTGCTGCGGTGTGCGCGTGTCGAAACGCAGCGTAAACCTTGCGCCGCTGGTCAAAGCCTTCCATCTTGCCGGGCAGGAGAAAAACTGGCCGGCAAGAGGCCAGGATCGGGGAGGATGACCAGATGACCTTTGCCTCGCGCCAGGATGCGCTCGATATCGAGAAAGAGATGGGGTGGGAAGAACGCCCGCGTCCCGCGACGCTCTACCAGATGCTGCGCGAAACGGTGGATGCCTTCCCAGATCGCCCCGCCGTCAGTTACCAGCTTCTCTCGGGCGCAAGCGATCCCTCGCAGACCATGACATGGCAGCAGTTCCACGATCAGGTCTGCCGCGCCGCCAACCTGTTTCGCGATCTCAGGATCGATGAGGGCGATGTCGTCGCGCTGGTCCTGCCCAATACGCTGGAAACCGCCATCGTCACCATCGGCGCGGCCATCGCGGGCATCGTGAACCCGATCAACCCGCTTCTTGAGCCCGAACAGATCGGCGCGATCCTGCGTGAAACCGACGCCCGCGTCGTGGTCACGCTCAAGGCGTTCCCGAAAACCGACATCGCCCAGAAAACCGCCGAGTCCGTGCGCCATGCGCCGCGTGTCCACACGGTTCTGGAAATCGACCTCAACCGCTACCTGAGCCCGCCCAAAAGCTGGATCGTGCCGCTGATCCGCCCCAAGAATCCGGGCAATCACCATGCCGACGTCAAATGCTTCAACGCCGAGATGCGCAAACATCCGGTGACGCTCGGTTTCGATGATGGCGGGCAGGACCGGGTTGCGGCCTATTTCCACACCGGCGGCACCACCGGCATGCCCAAGGTGGCGCAACACCGCTATTCGGGAATGATCTATAATGGCTGGCTCGGGCATACCCTGCTGTTCACCGAGGAAGACAGCGTGATGTGCCCGCTGCCGCTCTTTCATGTCTTCGCCTGCCACGTCATCCTGATGGCGATGATCAAGTCGGGGGCGCATGTGGTCTTTCCCACGCCTGCGGGCTACCGCGGCGACGGGGTGTTCGACAATTTCTGGAAATTGCTGGAACGCTGGCAGACGACTTTCGTGATCACCGTGCCGACGGCCGTGTCGGCGCTGATGCAGCGCAAGGTGGATGCCGATATCTCAAGCGTGAAGAACGCGTTTTCCGGCTCGGCCCCGATGCCGCTCGAACTGTTCAACCGCTTTGAATCCGCCACCGGCATGACCGTGATCGAAGGCTACGGGCTGACCGAGGCCACCTGCCTCGTGTCCTGCAATCCGCCCGAAGGGCAGAAGAAAGTGGGCTCGGTCGGCGTGCCCTTTCCCTATACGGATGTGCGCATTCTCAAGACCGACACATCGGGCGCGCCGCTGGAATGCGCCACCGACGAGGTCGGCGAGATCTGCATCTCCAATCCCGGCGTCTATGCCGGCAACACCTATACCGAAGCCGCCAAGAACGGCGATCTTTATCACTACGAGCGCTATCTTCGCACCGGCGATCTGGGACGGATCGACCCGGATGGCTACCTCTGGATCACCGGGCGCGCCAAGGATCTGATCATCCGCGGCGGTCATAATATCGACCCGGCGGATATCGAAGAAGCCCTCATGGCCCATCACGACGTCGCCATGGCAGGCGCCATCGGCCAGCCCGACGCGCATTCCGGCGAATTGCCCTGCGCCTATGTGGAACTGGTCGAGGGCGCCAGCGTCACCGCCGAGGCGTTGCGCGAGCATTGCAGGGTCCATGTACATGAACGCGCCGCCATGCCGAAATACGTCGAAATCCTCGACGAACTGCCCAAGACGGCGGTCGGCAAGGTGTTCAAACCGGACCTGCGCAAACGCGCCATCACCCGCATCTACGACGCCGCCCTGGCCGAAGCCGGACTGGATGCCCGCGTCGCCCAGGTGATCGATTCAAAAAAACGCGGCCTCGTGGCACAGATCGAACGCGACGGAGCGCTCGACGAGGAAGAACTCGCCCATGTGCTCGGCCGCTTCACCCGCCCCTGGGAATGGGCTGACGAGGCCGAATCCGAAACCACCTGACAGGGTTTTCCCTGCGGGATCCGCCGGGGGGCCAGCCCCCCGGACCCCCCGAGGTATTTGTAGCCAGATGAAGAGGCGGAGTGATCCGCCATGGCCCTTCTTCTGTTTTAAAATATCCCGGGGGAGTCGCGCTCTGCGCGACGGGGGCAGGGCCCCCATGCAAGGCCCGAAATGAAAAGACACGGTCACGCGCTGCGGCCGGGTCTTTCACTTTTGCTGTCAGCGGGCAGGGCGGGTCAGCTCACGTCCTTGTAGCTGATCTCGCGCTTGTCCTCGCCCAGGCGGCCGCGGCGCACCAGCAGGCGGTTGAGCGCGTTCACATAGGCCTTGGCGGAGGCGACGACCGTATCGGTATCGGCCGACTGGCCGGTGGCGATATTGCCCTCTTCCTCGAGCCGCACAGAAACCGTGGCCTGCGCGTCGGTGCCCTCGGTCACCGCATGCACCTGGTAGAGCGACAGATGCGCAACGTTGGGGTGCAGTTCGCGCACCGCCTTGAAGGTCGCATCGACCGGGCCGTCGCCGGTCTGCTTCACGCTTTTCTCGGTGCCGTCGATGGTCATCACCAGCTCGGCCTCGGCCGGCCCGCCAGTGCCGCAGACCACACGCAGCGACTTGATGACCAGCCGGTCACGGGCCTCGTCCTCGCCCGCGCGCATCAGCGCGATGAGGTCCTCGTCATAGACCTCCTTCTTGCGGTCGGCCAGTTCCTTGAAGCGCACGAACATGTCGTTGAGCTGGTTCTCGGCCAGCTCATAGCCCAGATCCCTGAGCTTGGCGCGCAGCGCCGCGCGCCCCGAATGCTTGCCCAGCACGATGCTGGTCTCGGCCAGGCCCACATCCGCCGGGCGCATGATCTCGAAGGTCTCGGCGTTCTTGAGCATCCCGTCCTGGTGGATGCCCGATTCATGGGCGAAGGCGTTCTTGCCCACGATCGCCTTGTTGTATTGCACCGGAAAGCCGCTGACCGTGGCGACCCGGCGCGAGATGTTCATGATCTTGCGGCTGTCCACATGGGTATAGAACGGCATGATGTCGCCGCGCACCTTCAGCGCCATCACCACCTCTTCGAGCGCGGTGTTGCCGGCGCGCTCGCCCAGCCCGTTGATCGTGCATTCGATCTGGCGCGCGCCGCCCGCCACCGCGGCCAGCGCATTGGCCGTCGCAAGGCCCAGATCGTTATGGCAATGGGTCGCGAACACCACCTCGTCGGCGCCGGGCACATCGGCGATCAGGCGGCGGATCAGATCGGCGCTTTCCACCGGCGCGGTATAGCCCACCGTGTCGGGGATGTTGATCGTGGTCGCGCCCGCCTTGATCGCGATCTCGACCACCCGGCGCAGGTAATCCCATTCGGTGCGCGTCGCATCCATCGGCGACCATTGCACGTTGTCGCACAGGTTGCGCGCATGGGTCACCGTTTCATGGATCCGCTCGGCCATTTCGTCCTGGCTCAGATTGGGGATCGCGCGGTGCAGCGGCGAGGTGCCGATGAAAGTATGGATGCGCGGGCTGCTGGCGTGTTTCACCGCCTCCCAGGCGCGGTCGATATCCTTGAGATGCGCGCGCGCCAACCCGCAGATCGTGGACTGTTTCGCCCGCTTGGCGATCTCGCTCACGGCGCGGAAATCGCCCTCGGAGGCGATGGGAAAGCCCGCTTCGATGATATCGACGCCCATTTCATCGAGCAGGTCGGCGATCTCGAGCTTTTCATCATGGGTCATGGTCGCGCCGGGCGATTGCTCGCCGTCGCGCAGGGTGGTGTCGAAAATCACCACTCTGTCCTTGTTCGCTTCAGGCGATACGGTCTTGGTCTGGTCTGTCATGTCGGATCTCGTTCATTGTCCTAAGCCAATGGCGCGAAAAGGCACATCCTCTGAGCGGTCGCGCCGGATCGGCACGCTCAGAGGCGGCTTAGGAGCAGCAGGACGCGAACGCAACCCGACTGGCGGGGCGTCACGGCAAAAGAGATATGGTCCTGCTTGATCATGGGCCAAAGTATAGGGACCGTGGCGGGCGTTGAAAACCCCCGAATCCGACCTGCCGCCATCCGGGCCGCGAACGCCCTTGCCGCGGCCCGGCCCCAGCCTATCTGGCGCGCATGGACACCGCATTGATCATCGGCGCCTCGGGCGGAATCGGCACCGCACTTTGCGACACGCTCTCGGCGCGGGGTGTCGCTCTCACGCCGCTCTCGCGCCGCGTTGACGGGATCGATCTGACCGACGAGGATTCGATCAAGGCCGCGCTGGACCCACTCGAGGGGCCTTATGACCTTATCTTCGTCGCCACCGGCGGGCTTGAGATCGACGGCCAGCGCCCCGAGAAATCCCTCAAGGAGTTGAACCCGCAGGCCCTGTCGGACCAGTTCGCGCTCAATTGCATCGGCCCCGCACTGGTTCTCAAACATGCGCCGCGTCTTCTGGCGCGCGAGCGGCGGGCGGTCTTTGCGGCGCTTTCGGCGCGGGTCGGGTCGATCGGCGACAACCGCTTTGGCGGCTGGTACGGCTACCGCGCCGCCAAGGCCGCGCTCAACCAGATCGTCCATACCGGCGCCATTGAACTCAGCCGCTCGCACCGCCAATCCATCTGCGTCTCACTGCATCCCGGCACCGTGGAAACGCCCCTGACGGCGCGCTATGCCCGCAATCACCCGACCGTCCCCGCCCCCGAGGCGGCGGCCAATCTTCTGAGCGTGATCGACGGGCTGACCCCTTCGCAGACCGGGCAGTTCTTCGACTGGGCCGGAAAACCCGTGCCATGGTGAAACGCCTTGTGCTGGTGCTGGGCGACCAGTTGAGCGCGGGGCTTTCCGCGCTTGGCGCCGCCGACAAGGCGCATGACCTGATCGTCATGGCCGAGGTGGCGGACGAGGCCAGTTATGTCCCCCACCATCCCAAGAAGATCGCGCTCGTTCTGTCGGCGATGCGCCATTTCGCGGCCGAACTGGAGCGCGACGGTTGGCAGGTGGCCTATACCCGGCTGGATGATCCCGACTCCTCGGGTTCGATCGTGGGCGAACTCATACGCCGCGCCGAGGCGTATGGCACCGGTAAGGTGATCGCCACCATGCCCGGCGAATGGCGGCTGATCCAGGCGCTGGAAAACGCGCCGCTTTCGGTGACGCTTCTGCCCGATGACCGCTTCATCGCGACGCCGGGCGAATTCGACGCCTGGGCCGAGGGGCGCAAGGAACTGCGCATGGAGTGGTTCTATCGCATGATGCGCCGCAAGACCGGCCTTTTGATGGAGGGCGACACACCGGCGGGCGGCAAGTGGAATTTCGACCACGACAATCGTAAACCCGCTGCGCCGGACCTGTTTCGCGCCGCGCCGCTGCGTTTCGCGCCTGACGCGGTGACGCAAGAGGTGCTCGATCTCGTGGGCGCGCGCTTTGGCGGCAATTTCGGCGCGCTGCTGCCGTTTCACTACGGGGTGACGCGCGCCGATGCGCTGGCGGCGCTCGATCATTTCGCGCGCCATCTGCTGGCGGGGTTCGGCGACACGCAGGACGCGATGCTTGAAAGCGATCCTTTCCTCAATCACTCGCTGCTCTCGCCCTATCTCAATCTGGGGCTGCTGAGGCCGCTGGAAATCTGCCGGCGCGTCGAGGCCGAATGGCAGGCCGGGCGCGTGCCGATCAATGCCGCCGAAGGCTATATCCGCCAGATCATCGGCTGGCGCGAATACATGCGCGGGATCTACCTGCGCGAAGGCCCCGATTATACCGCGCGCAACGCGCTGGGCCATGAGCGTGCCCTGCCTGCCATGTTCTGGGGCGGCGAGACACGCATGAACTGCATCTCCCATGCCGTCGCCCAGACTCGCGACGAGGCCTACGCCCACCATATCCAGCGCCTGATGGTGACCGGCAATTTCGCGCTTCTGGCCGGGGTGGACCCGGGCGCGCTGCATGAATGGTATCTTGCGGTCTATATCGACGCGTTCGAGTGGGTAGAGGCCCCCAACACGATCGGCATGAGCCAGTTCGCCGATGGCGGGATCATCGCCTCGAAACCCTATGTGAGTTCAGGCAATTATATTGACCGGATGTCCGATTACTGCGCCGGTTGCGCCTATAAGGTGAAGGACAAGACGGGCGAGTCGGCCTGTCCGTTCAACCTGCTCTATTGGGATTTCCTGATCCGCCACCGTGACCGTTTCGCGCGCAATCCGCGGATGGGGCCGATTTATCGTACATGGGAGCGCATGGATGAAGGCCGCCGCGCGGCCCTGCTGGAGGGCGCGGCGCGGGTGCTGGGGCGGCTGGAACGGGGTGAGGTCGTCTGAGCGGGGCAGGGGGCGCTGCCCCCGCCGCGGCCAGAGGCCGCGACTCCCCCGAGGTATTTCTGGCCAGATGAAGCGCCGGGGCGCGTCAGTCGCTTTGGGGGGCGTCGGACTGGGGTTCGGCTTCGGGTGCTTCGGGCGTGTCGGCGGGGGCTGGGGTGTCGTCGGCGGGGGCGGTTTCCGTCTGTTCGGCCAGCGCGCCGCTGTCCCAGGTGCCGCTTTCCTCTTCGCCGGTAGCATAGCGCATCGTGCCTTCGCCCTGGCGTTTGCCCTTGAGGAAATTGCCCTCGTAGACATCGCCATTGGTGTAGGTGGCGACGCCCTGGCCCGAGATCTCGCCCTCTTTCCATTCGCCTTCATATGTGAAGCCGTCGGGCATGGTGATCTTGCCCTGACCGTGGCGCTGGCCGTCCAGGAATTCGCCTTCGTAGATGGTGCCGTCGGGATAGGTGGCGGTGCCTGCGCCCTCGCGCTGGCCGTCTTTCCACTGGCCCTCGTAGCGATAGCCGTCGGCATAGGTCATCACCCCGTAGCCGTGGTTGCGCGCATTTTCGAACGCGCCCTCGTAGACCACGCCGTTGGGATAGGTGGCGCGCCCTGTGCCGTCGATCACGCCGCCGCGCCATTCGCCTTCGTAGGTTGACCCATCGGGATAGGTGATCTTGCCTTCGCCATTGGCGAGATCGTCGCGAAACGCCCCCTCATAGACCGAGCCGTCGGGATAGGTCACCCGCCCCTGGCCCGAAATCTTGCCCGCGCTCCAGGAGCCTTCGTAGCGATAGCCGTCAGTGCCGGTGAAGACGCCCTGGCCGTGGCGGCGGTCATCCTCGAACGCGCCCTCGTAGACATCGCCGTTCTCATAGGTCACGCGGCCCTGGCCTTCGCGTCGCCCGGCCACCAGATCGCCCTCGTAGACATCGCCATTGGGCTGGATCAGCTTGCCGGTGCCGTCGATCTGCCCGTCCTGCCAGCGCCCCTCGTAGATCAGCCCGTCGGGCATGGTCAGCGTGCCCTGCCCGTGCCGCGCGCCGCGGCTGACCTCGCCCTCGTAGACGGCGCCGTCGGGATAGGTGATCCGCGCCGCGCCATCCTTGACGCCATTGACCCAGTCGCCCTCGTAGATATAGCCGCCGGGGCTTTCCATGCGGCCCTTGCCGTGATGCATCGCATTGCGGAACCCGCCCTCGTAGCGCACACCATTGGCATAGACCGCGACCCCCTGGCCGGTGATCTTGCCCTCCAGCCAGTCGCCCTCATAGGTGCCGCCATCGGCGAAGACGATCTTGCCCACGCCCTCGGGCTTGCCCTTGGCGAACTGGCCCTCATAGACCGACCCGTTGGGAAAGCGCGCAACCCCCTGGCCGCGAATCTCGCCATCGACCCATTCGCCTGAATATTCATAGCCATTGGGCAGCGTATAGGTGCCGGTGCCATGCTGCAGCCCGTTCCTGAACGTGCCCTCGTAGATGCCGCCATCGTCATATTGCTTGGTCTGCACCTCGCCGTCCTGCGCCAGCGCGGCTCCCCCGGCCAGCATCATTGCGGCGATCGTCGCATCCCTCATTGAAAAGCTCATGTCGGCCCCAGAATCCCCAGTTTCGCGCGCCAGCGCACCGCCCGAAATCTAGTGGAGCCTCGCGGGGCTGACAACGTGTTTTGCCCAAATCGGCTTTCCCTCGCGCAGCGATCTGCTAAATCATGGCCGCAATGCAAGCAGGAGGCATCGCATGGCCGACCGGTTTCGCGTGACGCTCGCGCAATGGAACCCCATCATGGGCGATCTTGAGGGCAACGCCGCGCGTGCCCGCGCCGCCTGGAGCGAAGGCGCCGCGGCGGGCGCCGACCTTGTTGCGCTGCCAGAAATGTTCATCACCGGCTACAACACCCAGGACCTGGTGATGAAGCCGGCCTTTCACGCGGCCGCCATCGCCGCCGTTGAAACCCTTGCGCGCGATTGCGCCGACGGGCCTGCGCTGGCCATCGGCGGCCCCGCGCTTGAGGGCGGCGCGCTTTACAACGCCTATTACATCCTCGAGGGCGGGCGCATCGCGGCGCGCGTGCTCAAACACCACCTGCCCAACGAGACGGTATTCGACGAAAAACGCATCTACACCCAAGGCCATGTCACCGGCCCCTATGCCATCAACGGCGTGCGCATCGGCTCGCCGATCTGCGAAGACAGCTGGTATGAGGATGTCTGCGAAACCCTGGCCGAGACCGGCGCCGAATTCCTGCTGGTGCCCAACGGCTCGCCCTATTACCGCGAGAAACTCGCGCATCGCCATCAGCTCATGGTCGCGCGCGTCGTCGAAAACGGCCTGCCGCTGATTTACCTCAATCTTGTGGGCGGCCAGGACGACCAGGTTTTCGACGGTGGCAGCTTCGCGCTCAATCCGGGCGGTGAACTGGCGCTGCAAATGCCGGTCATGACGGAATCGCTGGCGCATCTCGATCTTGTGCGCGGCGCGGATGGCTGGCGCATCGAACAGGCGCCGCTGGCCTCCATCCCCGGCCCCACTGAACAGGATTACCATGCGATGGTCCTTTCCTTGCGCGACTACCTGCGCAAGACCGGGTTCTCCAAGGTGCTGCTGGGCCTTTCGGGGGGGATCGATTCGGCGCTGGTGGCGGTGGTGGCGGTCGATGCGCTGGGCGCGGATAATGTGCGCTGCGTGATGCTGCCCTCCGAATATACCTCGCAAGCCTCACTGGATGATGCCAAGGCACTCGCCGAAAACCTGGGCTGCCGTTATGATTTCCTGCCCATTGCCGAAGGCCGCGATGCCATCACCAGCACGCTCGCCCCGCTTTTCGAGGGCACCAAACCCGACGTGACCGAGGAAAACATCCAGTCCCGCCTGCGCGGCCTGCTGCTCATGGCGATGTCCAACAAGTTCGGCGAGATGCTCTTGACCACCGGCAACAAATCCGAAGTGGCGGTGGGTTATGCAACCATCTACGGCGATATGGCGGGCGGCTATAACCCGCTGAAAGACATGTATAAAACCCGCGTCTTTGAAACCTGCCGCTGGCGCAACGCGCATCATAGCGACTGGATGGACGGCCCCGAGGGCGCGATCATCCCCACGCGCATCATCGAGCGCCCCCCAAGTGCCGAACTCGCCCCTGATCAGCGCGACGAAGACAGCCTGCCGCCCTATCCGGTGCTGGATGGCATCCTCGACATTCTGGTCGATCAGGATGGATCCATCGCCGATTGCGTCGCCGCCGGTTACGCGCGCGAGGATGCCAAGCGGGTCGAGCACCTGCTTTATATTTCGGAATACAAACGCTTCCAGTCCGCCCCCGGCACGCGGCTCAGCAAACGCGCCTTCTGGCTGGATCGCCGCTATCCCATCGTCAACCGCTGGCGCGATCAAAGCTGAGGCGACAAATCGCAACCGCCTCTGGAACGGGCCGGGGCCGTCTGGCTCTGGTTCGCGGGGATGTGGGTGCTGCTACTTGCGGTGCTTGTCTGGTTCATCGCGCAGCTCGGGCGCGCGGCCCTGATCCACCCCATATCGGTAGCGCTTTGCGCGGGCCTTCTGTTGCTGGCCGGGCGGTCCTTGCGCGCCGGATTGGGCCGCCGCACCGCGCGTGTGCCATGCCTGCTGATGCGCGCCAACGCAGATGGGATCGCCATCGGTGACGGGCCGGACATTCCCTGGTCGCAGGTCGAGTCGATCATTCATCAAAGCATGTATGTCGGCTGGGGCGCGCGCGATCACCTTCGCGTCCGGCTTCGCTTCACCCCGAACGGCACGGCTGCGAGCCGCGCCGCACGCATGGCGCGGCATCTCCTGAATGAACCGGGCCTTCCGATCCCGGACACGGGTCTGTTTCCCAAGCAGCTGTTGGACCGGCTGCGCGGCCCGCTGCGCGCTGCCGGCTGGCCGAAGCGCCCAGGCGGCGTTTTCGCGGGATTTACATGGATCATGTCTATCCGCTTTCGCCGCTGGCTGACTGAAGCGGGTTTTGTCAGCATGCCCGCGCGATGCTATGCTCCGGGTATTGATCTGACCGGACACAGGATTTACAATGACCCGTTTCATTTCCGCCATCGCGGCATTGTGCACCGCCACGCCGCTCGCCGCCGCTGACCTTTCCGAGCGATATACCGCCATGGGCACCATGACCGCCCAACTGGGCGACGACAGGCTCGAAATGGTGATCCCCTTCGATACGCAAGAACAATACGGCTATGCCGAGCAGAAGATGATCATGGGCAACTACCTGACCATCAACGTCGTCGGGCGGGTGGTGGAGTCCGATGGCGAGCCCGGCAGCCCCATTGTGCAGATCACCTTGCAAAAGCAAATGGGCGACATGGCTTTCCTGTCAGCCGAGGTCTTCGACGATCAGGGCTTTGACGCGCCGATGGCGATGGGGGCCGATGGCGGCGCCGGAACGCTGACCGCCTTCACCATGGACGGCAACATCGCCACCGGCGTGATCGAGGGCGAATTCCTGCGCCTCACCGCATACAACTCGGACCCGAAAGTGGCCGAAGGGGCCACGCCCGTTCCCGCGCGCATCGAATGGAATGTGGAGCTGCCGCCACTGGAATGAACCGCCTGCCTGTCTGTCATACTCGCCCTCATGTCTCGCCTCTGGTGAAGGCAGGAAACCACGGAGGGGTTAACAAATGGTTGGCGGGGTGTGCAGGGCGGGCGATTCTGCGCGTCATCGGGGGTTTGTACAAACTGAGAGCCTGACCGCCGGATTTCGGTACGAAACCGGCGTACAAAACGGACGTTTCGTACGTTAAGCGCGGCTCATTCCCACCAGCGGTCGATGCTGGCGATATCGGCATCCGACCAGCCGAAATGATGGGCGAATTCGTGGATCGTGACATGCGCGACCAGATCGGCGATCTCCACATTTCCCCGCTCGCGCCATTCGGCCAGTATGGGGCGGCGGAAGAGCCAGACGGTATCGGGTGCATATGGTTGATCCATAAAGGATTTTTCCGTTGCCGGGATGCCTTCGTATAGCCCTGTCAGATTCAGCGGATCATGCATTCCCAGCTCTCGCAGCATGTCGTGCGCGGGCCAGTCCACCACCCTCAGCGCCACCTCCAGCGCCGCCTTTCTGAACGGTTCGGGCAGGCCCGCGACAGTATCGCGGGCCATGGTCTCGAAGTCGGAAATACTCGGCTCATGCTGCATGCGATGCATCATAAGGCATTGTATACCGGGGATAAATCCCGTTCGTCATCCGTCCAGCATCAGCTGGTAACTGGTCGGAACATAGCGGAATCCATCGCCCTGCGCCTCCACATATCCCATACCCGGCCAGGGCATGTGATACCCGATAAAGGGCATTTCTTCAGCGGCCAGCATCTCCAGAATACGCCGTCTCGTGGCCGCCGCGGCGGCCTTGTCCATGTCGAACGACACTTCCCAATCCGGGTGGCCCAGCGACCAGACATAGTGGTTGGCAAAGTCCGCCGCCACCAGAAGTTGTTTGCCGTCGCTCTCCAGCATGTAGGTCATATGCCCCGGCGTATGGCCGAACGCGGCCATCGCGGTGATGCCCGGCGCGACGCTGGCGCCATCCTCCAGCATCTCCATCTGCTCGGCCAGCGGGCGCACCTTGCTCTCGAACCCTTCGTTCTCCATCGCCCCCCAGGCATCGAACTCCTTGGAACCAGTGACATATCTGGCATTGGGAAAGGTCGGCGCGTCCCCATTCATCAGCCCGCCGATATGGTCGCCATGCATATGGGTGATGACCACGACATCGACCTGATCGGGGCTGTAGCCGGCCTCGGCAAGGGCGGCCGTGGTGCCCTCGGCATTGAGGCCGGTATCGAACAATATCAATGCGTTACCGGTGTTGACGACGGTCGGAGTGAAGAAGAACTGCGCCACGTCGGTGGGGATGCGCGCCGCTTCCGAGGCTGCGCTGAACGCCGCGTCATCGACATTCAGACCGAAGATCGAATGCGGGTCCGGGCGTGGCATGGTCCCAGCAAGGATCGTCGTGACCTCGAACCCGCCAAGCCCCACGCGGTTGAACCGCGACATGCCATTGCCCATCATCGGCGCCGTCGCCCGCGCCACGCCTCCCGAAGCGGCCGCCAATGGCAGCGCCGCCCCTGAAGCCAGAACAGCCCGCCGGGAAATCAATGATCGTGACATGGGAATCCTCCTTGTTGATATGTTGCTTAGCATAATGCGCAAGCGCGCCATGGCGCGCCCTCTCACGCCAATGTGATAGCATGCCCGCAACTCCGCCCGAACCGTGAAATCTGGACAATCGCGCGGCGCTGTGACATGGCCCACGCGAACCAGGAGAAACCCATGACGACCACTCGTTTCGCCCCGTCGCCCACCGGATACATCCATGTGGGCAACCTGCGCACCGCTCTGATGAACTTTCTCATCGCCCGCAAGGCTGGCGGGCAGTTTATCCTGCGCATCGACGACACCGACCCCGAACGCTCGAAGGAGGAATATGTCGACGCGATCAAGCAGGACCTGGAGTGGCTGGGCCTGCATTGGGACAGGGTCGAGAGGCAGTCCGAGCGGCTGGACCGCTACGCCGAAGCCGCCGAAAAATTGCGCGAAATGGGCCGTTTCTACGAGGCGTTCGAGACCCCGACGGAACTTGATCTCAAGCGCAAGAAACAGCTAAACATGGGAAAACCGCCCGTTTATGATCGGGCTGCACTGACCCTGCCTGAAGCCGAAAAGGACAGGCTGCGCGCCGAGCGCGGCAACGGCGTGTGGCGCTTCAAGCTGGATCACGAGCGGATCGAATGGGATGACGGCATCCTTGGCGATATCTCGATCGACGCGGCCAGCGTCAGCGACCCGGTGCTGATCCGCGGCGATGGACAGGTGCTTTACACGCTGGCCTCGGTTGTGGACGACACCGAAATGGGCGTCACCCATGTCGTGCGCGGCTCCGACCATGTGACCAATACCGCCACGCAGATTCAGATCATCGAGGCGCTTGGCGGTCAGGTGCCGCATTTCGCGCATCACTCCTTGCTGACCGGGCCGCAGGGCGAGTCGCTCTCGAAGCGTCTTGGTGTGCTCAGCCTGCGCGATCTGCGCGCGCAGGGGATCGAGCCGATGGCGCTGCTCAGCCTGATGGCGCGGCTGGGGTCTGCCGATCCGGTGGAATTGCGCACCGACATGGCGGAGTTGATCGAAGGGTTCGACATCGCGCGCTTTGGTGCCGCGCCAACGAAGTTCGACGTGAACGACCTGTTTCCGCTGACCGCTCGCCTGCTGCACGAACGCAGCTATGACGAGGTGCGCGACGAGATCGCCGCGATCGGCGTGCCCGACGATCTGGCCGAGCGGTTCTGGACGGTCACGCGCGAGAACATCACCACGCTCAGGGATTTGCCCGCATGGTGGGCAATGTTCCGCGACGGGGCCGAGCCCGTGATCGAGGAAGAGGACCGCGAATTCGTCGCGCAAGCCATGGATCTGCTGCCCGAGGGCCCGTTCGACGACTCCACCTGGAGCACCTGGACCACCGAGGTCAAAGAGGCCACGGGCCGCAAGGGCAAGGGCCTCTTCATGCCCTTGCGCAAGGCACTGACCGGGCAAACACACGGGCCCGAGATGGCGCTGGTCCTGCCGCTTTTGCAGAACATCAAGGCGCGCGCTTAGGGCGCGCTGTCGGGCGGGTTGCCGCCCGGCCTTGCGCGCTGCGTTGCAAGAGGCAAAGCCTGTGCGGCGTGGCTGCGGGCGTGATAGGCCATGTCGCTTGCAGCCTTGCAAAGTGCTGTATCGGGGCTTTGAGACAAGGTCTCCAGAGCCTCCAGAAGCCGGTCGACCACTTCGATCATGCCGGCTCCGTCGCGCGCAATGCTGCCATAGGCGCTTTCGATCAGGTCCGCTGCCGCCACCTGTCGCATGAAGACCCGGTCATGCTTGGGCGTCGCGCCGTCGCGCGGAGTTTGCGCCCAGTCCCACAGAAGGCGTTCCTGACGGTTGATCACGTCAAGCGCGGTGCCCGGATCATTGACCCCCGGCGATAGAGCGCGCGCGGCGATTTCGGACAGGACCAGAAGGCCGAATGCGCTGTCCTGCTCGAAGGTGCGGGTATCCGAAATGGTCAGGCAGCCCTGAACCTGTGCATGTTCTTCCTGTGTCAGTCCTGCGGCATGGGCGATCACGCGGCCCTTGAGGATCGCTTCGCCCGGCGCGATGTTGAAATAGATCATTGCGTCGCCCTTTTCGAGAATCCGGTCGAGCCTGCGGAGATCGATGAACTGGAGATAACCCGAGCGCGGCGCAAGGATGGGGTCGGCATTCTCGGGCATCAGGGTCGCATCCGTCAGGGTCTGGGCGCCAAGCGCGGGGGCGATGCGGCTTCGCATGAGGCTGCCATGGGCCGCAGCCTCGGTCACGCGCAGGCTGTTATCCATGCTGCCAAGGTCGCTCAGGTGGTCGATCCAGCGCAGCATCGCGAGGATCACAAGCACCACGACAGCGACGGTGACGCCCAGGATCGCGACCGATGCCCCGGGGCCGTGCAGTTGCGCCTTGAACAGGATGATCGACGTCAGCGCATAGACGAATGCCCCGATGAAGGTGGCCAGCGCGGTATGGGTCGTGGTGTCGGCCAGCAGGATCCGATGCACGCGGGGGGTGGCTTGAGATGCGGCGGCGTTATGGGCCGAGACCATCACATTCAGTGAAAATGTGCTGACTGCGAGCATGCTCGAGGCAAGGATGGTCAATACCGGCATCACCGCATTGGGCTTGATACGATCCTTGATCGTCGCGGGAATGACATCCTCCAGCAGAACCGCCAGCGTCGAGGCGGCAACGGCCAGTAGCGCCATCAACGCGACCCGCACCCAAAGCAGTTGCGCGCCGCGCATCAGCATCATCAGCGGTTTCGAAGAGGCTCTGTCGGTGTTCATGGCGGTCCCGTCCGGTTGCCTTCAGCTTGCCCCAAGCGTGCGGCCCGGTCCAGTGACCTGCGCACCAAGCCCGCTCAGCGGCGCAAGAAACGGACATCGCGGGCGCGCAATTGGTCGTCCACGAAGGCGCGTTCGTCAAGGCTCAGGTGGCGGTGACGCGGATAGAGCGGGTCGGCGCGATCATCCAGCACCGGTGCGTCCCAGCCATCGGTCGTGTCGAAGAAATGCTGCGCGCCAGACTCGCCAAATTCCCGCAGATAACCCTGAACCACCACGTCGATATAGCTGAGCAGAGCGGGGTGAGTCTCGGTCACGCCGCTGTGGCGGCCTTGAGGGATCGCATAGACCGCGATCTCGGGCATGTGGGGCAAGGTGTGGCTGATCTGGTGGGCGGCAGCGACGCGATCATAGGCGCTCTCGCGCTCGTCGAGTGCCGCCCAGTCGTCTCCTGGAACGGCGGCGATCAGTCCGTCGATCTCGGTGGTCGCGTCCGGCACGACGGTCAGATAGGCCACAGGGCGCAGGCTGGTATGACGCCAGACCCGCCTCCAGCCACGCAACTGCGCCCTTTGCGTGCGGGTGAACTCATGCGTGTCGCGGTTGACCAGGCTGCCATAGCCGAAGAAATATGTATCCTTCATGGATGTTATCTGCGGATCCCTTGATCTGAGTCATGTTGCAGGGTTCTTTTTGCAGTCACGATGGTCCGAATTCAAGCAACGGGCCTCTTGTACATGCGCATTACGAAACGCACCAACATCGCCATACGCGTCCTCATGTTCTGCGCGGCCTGTTCCGATCGGCTGGTCACGAAGTCCGAGATCGCGGCGCGTTGCAATACCTCTGAAAGCCACTTGGCGCAGGTGATCAACCGTTTGGCGCAACTGGGGTTTCTGCACACTCAACGGGGCCGCAGCGGCGGAATCGCGCTGGCACGGCCGATGGATGAGATCGTGATCGGCGATGTGTTCCGCCAACTCGAATCGAACGTCCCGATCGCCGAATGCTTTGCAGACGTGGACAATACCTGCCCGCTGACCGAAGCTTGCCGCCTCCGTCTCGCCATCGCCGATGCGGCCGAGGCTTTCTATGCCCATCTAGATAAGATCTCCCTTGATACGCTGGTCTGCAACAACGAGCCGCTGCGGGCGATCTTTACCCCCTTCGCCTGCGTGAAACAGACTTGAAAGCCGGGTTTCGGTATACTAGCGTAGCCAACATTCGAAACGGGAGAACCGGCCTTGCCGGTGCCGAAGGAGCAACCGCCCCGGAAACTCTCAGGCGACAGGGACCGTTTCGACACTGAAAACTCTGGAGAGTGGTGCATGTGATGCGCCCGCCGAAGGGATAGCGATCTCAGGCATAAGGACAGAGGGGGCATCGAGGCGCGGGCCAGAGGGGTCGTGCATGGACGATGCCGGATTGATACAGCGATCAAACTGGCGCCATTTTGGGGAGAACCCGATGAGCGACACGCTGCGCAGGACGCCGCTGCACGCATTGCACCTTGAGTTGGGGGCCAAGATGGTGCCCTTCGCCGGCTATGACATGCCCGTGCAATACCCGCTGGGGGTGATGAAGGAACATCTGCATACTCGCGCCGATGCGGGGCTTTTCGATGTCAGCCACATGGGGCAGGTCATTGTGCGTGCCCATGACGGCTATGATGCCGCCGCGCGCGCTCTGGAAGCGCTTGTGCCGGTCGATCTGCTGGGGCTTGGCGCGGGGCGTCAACGCTATGGGATATTTACCAACGAAGCGGGCGGTATTCTGGACGATCTGATGATCGCGCATCGTGACGATCATCTTTTTGTCGTGGTCAACGCCGCCTGCAAGGAAGCCGATATCGCCCATATGCGCGCCGGGTTGACGGGCTGCGAGGTGGAGGAGATCGCCGACCGCGCGCTTCTGGCCCTTCAAGGGCCGCGCGCCGAGGCGGTTCTGATCGGGCTCCTCCCGGATGTAGCCGGCATGCGCTTCATGGATGTGGCGGTTCTTGACAGCGATCATGGTGAGCTGTGGGTCTCGCGGTCTGGCTATACCGGCGAGGACGGGTTCGAGATTTCCGTCGCCAATGACAACGCCGAGGCTTTCGCCCGCGCGCTGCTGGCGCATGACGAGGTGGAGCCGATCGGCCTTGGCGCGCGCGACAGCCTGCGACTTGAGGCGGGGCTTTGTCTTTATGGGCACGACATCGACAGCACGACGACACCGGTCGAGGCAGCGCTGTCCTGGGCGATCCAGAAGGTGCGCCGTAATGGCGGCGCGCGCTCAGGCGGCTTTCCCGGCGCGGAAGTGGTGCTGGAGCAGCTTGAAAATGGCGCATCGCGCCGACGTGTCGGGTTACGCCCCGAGGCGCGCGCGCCAATGCGCGAGGGGACTGAACTCTATGATCAGGCCGAGGGCGGGGTGTCCGTGGGGCGCGTGACTTCGGGCGCTTTCGGCCCGACGATCGGCGCGCCGATGTCGATGGGTTACGTGCCATCCGAGATGGCCGAAACCGGCACCATGCTGTATGGCGAGGTGCGTGGAAAACGCATGCCGGTGAAGGTGGCGAAAATGCCATTCACCCCGGCTAATTTCAAACGCTGACTACAGGGGAGAGCGACATATGAAATTCACCGAAGAACACGAATGGCTGCGCGCCGATGGCGATGTGGTGGTGGTGGGCATCACCGAACATGCCAGCGAACAGCTTGGCGATGTGGTGTTTGTTGAACTGCCCGAAGTCGGCACCCAGGTCACCAAGGGCGACGACACCGTGGTGATCGAAAGCGTCAAGGCCGCTAGCGATATCCTTGCGCCCGTTGATGGCGAGATCATCGAGATCAACGAGACGCTGGCCGACGATCCGGGCAAGGTGAATTCCGATCCTATGGGGGATGCATGGTTCTTCAAGATCAAGACCAGCGACCCCTCGCAGATGGAGGACTACATGGACGAGGACGCCTACAAGGATTTCATAGGCTGACGCCCCCTGCGGCGGCGGCACTGGCCGCTGCTTTCTGACCAACATGTCGGGGCGGCCGCCAAGCCGCGCCCTTGGCCGATGATATGAAAAGGACAGACCATGCCTTTCGAGCCGATCGACTATCTGCCGTATGATTTCGCCAACCGCCGTCATATCGGCCCCTCGCCCGATGAAATGGCGCAGATGCTGGACCTGCTGGGCGCGGATGACCTCGAGGCGCTGATCGACGACACGGTTCCCAAGTCGATCCGCCAGGATGAGCCGCTCGATTTCGGCAAGGCGATGTCGGAACGCGAATTGCTTCACCACATGCGCAAGATTGCGGATAAGAACAAGGTTCTGATTTCGTTGATCGGGCAGGGCTATCACGGAACGGTCACGCCGCCCGCGATCCAGCGCAACATCCTCGAGAACCCGGCCTGGTATACCGCCTACACGCCGTATCAGCCCGAGATAAGCCAGGGGCGGCTTGAGGCGCTCCTGAACTTTCAGACCATGGTCAGCGACCTCACAGGGCTCGAGATCGCCAATGCCTCGCTTCTCGATGAATCGACCGCTGCGGCCGAGGCAATGACCATGGCGCAGCGGGTCGCGAAATCCAAGGCGAAGGCGTTCTTCATCGATGAAAACTGCCACCCGCAGAACATCGCCGTGATGCGCACCCGCGCGGCGCCTCTTGATATCGAGATCATCGTCGGGGCACCCGAAGAGCTGGAGGCTGACAAGGTGTTCGGCGCGATCTTCCAGTATCCGGGCACCCATGGGCATCTGCGCGATTTCTCGGGTGAAATGGCGGCCTTGCACGAGGCCAGGGCGATCGGCATCGTGAGCGCCGACCCGATGGCGCTGACCCTGCTCAAGGAACCGGGCGCAATGGGCGCGGATATCGCCGTGGGTTCGACACAGCGCTTCGGCGTGCCGATGGGCTATGGCGGCCCGCATGCCGCCTATATGGCCACCAAGGAAGCCTATAAACGTGCGCTGCCGGGGCGTCTGGTCGGAGTGTCGGTGGACAGCCACGGCAACCGCGCCTACCGGCTGGCCCTGCAGACCCGCGAACAGCATATCCGCCGCGAAAAGGCCACGTCGAACGTCTGCACCGCGCAGGCGCTCTTGGCCGTCATGGCGTCGATGTATGCGGTGTTCCACGGCCCAAAGGGTCTGCGCGCCATCGCGCAGCGCATCCACCGCAAGACCGTCCGTCTCGCCAAGGGGCTGGAG
>Ga0102928_1000213_pt1 | contig 35503 bp, 30 predicted proteins | sample SalPonR1_B_D1_MG_FD_78504 | JGI IMG/M metagenome (GOLD analysis project Ga0102928, IMG submission 78504) | Salt pond soil microbial communities from South San Francisco under conditions of wetland restoration - Salt Pond MetaG R1_B_D1_MG | ecosystem: Environmental > Aquatic > Marine > Intertidal...
ACCCGGTCCCAATGCAGGCCCAGCCAGTCGAGATCATGCTTGATCGCATCGACATACGCCTCCTTCGAGCGCTCGGGGTCTGTGTCGTCGATGCGCAGGATGAAGGTGCCCCCCGCCTTGCGGGCGATGAGAAAATTCATCAGCGCGGTGCGCAGGTTGCCCACGTGGATATGGCCGGTGGGCGACGGGGCGAAACGGGTGGTGGTCATCGGCGTCTCCTGACTGTGCGGCGGCTTTGTCACAGGGGCGTGCGATTGTCCAGATTGTGAGCGGACGGTCAGCCTTGAGTGGGCCAGGCGCGGTGCTCGTCGTCGATCACGAAGGGGTGGGCATGCGGGGCGGTGCCATGGGCACGCAGGTGGGGGTGATCCCCGGGCAGGTCGGGATGGCCGTGTTCCGGCGCGTCCGGCAGGTCGCCCGGCCAGAGCCGCGCAGCGCCGTACAGCCCCAGCCCCGCGACCCCCGCCAGCATCATGAGCGCCGGCCCCATCCCCAGCGCCTTGCCCGCCCAACCCGCCAGCGGGTAGGTCAGCAGCCAGCAGGCATGGCTGAGCGCGAATTGCGCGGCAAAGACCGCCGGGCGGTCCTCGGCATGGGCCGAGCGCCGCAAGAGCCGCCCCGAGGGGGTGAGGATGGCGGCATAGAGCAGACCGAAGAGCGCCCAGACGGCGAGGAACACCGGCCAGCCCGGCAGCCCGGCCAGCCAGAGCCCAGCGCCCGCGACGAGCGCCACCACCGCGAGCCCCCGTGCGCCCGCCATCATCACCCGCCTGTCTGGCAGGTGGTCGAGAAGCCGTGGAAGCGAGAGCGCCGCCGCCATCGACCCCGCGCCGAACGCCGCCATCGCGATGGCCAGATCGGTCTCACCGCCGCCCAGCCCACTGCGCACCAGAACCACCGTATTGACCAGCACGAAGGCCCCCACCGCCGCCGCCGCGAGGTTGAGCGACAAAAGCCCGCGCAGCCGCGGCGTGGCGAGATAGATGCGCATCCCCCGCGACAGCCGCTCGCGGAAAGGGCGCGCAGCGGCGGCGCATCCCAGCGCCGGGATCGCGGCCCAGGCCACCAGCAGTGTCGAGGCCACGAAGCCCGCGAAAGTGCCGACGAACAGCCAGTGATAGCTCAGCACCGCCAGCACCAGCCCCGCCAGTGCCGGACTCAGAAGGTTCTCGAGGTCATAGGCTAGGCGCGAAAGCGACAGCGCGCGGGTATAGTCGCGCTCATCGGGCAGAATGTCGGGCAACACAGCCTGGTAGGCAGGCGTGAAGGTGGCCGAGGCCGCCTGCAACACGAAGATCAGCGCATAGACCTGCCACAGCTCGGTAACGAAGGGCAGGCAGAGCGCCACCGCCGCTCGCAGCGCGTCGGCCCCGATCAGCACCGCCTTGCGCGGCAGGCGCTGCGCCCAGGCCTGCGCCAGCGGCGACAGGCCCACATAGGCCACCATCTTGATCGTGTAGGCGGTGCCCAGGACAACCCCCGCCCGCGCGCCAGCGAGGTCATAGGCCAGAAGCCCCAGCCCCACGGTGAGCAGGCCGGTGCCGAGCAGCGCCACGCCCTGCGCGGCGAACAGGCGTGCATAATCGCGGTTGGCAAGCAGGCCGATCATGCGCGAGACGCTACACCTCGCGCGCGGCGCGGAAAACCGCGCGTTTCGAAGCAGGCCGCCCGGCACCGCGCGCCCCTCAATTTTGCGTGAGAGCCATATGCCCTGTATCCCGCCGCGCTACAGTCTATCAGACCGAATCCGACAGGAGGATATCATGTCACGCTCGCGTTCCCTTTCCCGCCGTTCTGTCCTCGCATCCGCCGCCGCGCTGCCCATCGCGGCCGCCACCGCGCCCGCGGTGCGCGCAGCGGCACCCATGATGGGCGTCAGCACCACGCGGTTCAACCGCGTGACGCTTGGCGATTTCGAGGTCACGACGCTTCTGGCCGCGACCATGCCGCGTCCCGACCCGCATTCGATCTTCGGCCTGAATGTCAGCGAAGAGGAATTCGACGCCGCCTCCACCGCCGCCAACATCCCAACCGACCAGGCGCAGTTCTTCTTTACCCCGACTGTGGTCAATACCGGGGACGAACTCGTACTTTTTGATACCGGGCTGAATCCCGAGGGCATCACGGATGCGCTCGGCGCGGCGGGCTACTCGCCCGATCAGGTCGACGTGGTGGTCATCACCCACATGCATGGCGACCATATCGGCGGGCTGATGGGCGATGCTGGCGCGACCTTCCCCAATGCCCGCTACGTCACCGCCAGTGCCGAGTTCGATGCCTGGGCGGCCATGGACAATGGCACCTTCGATGCCAAGATGCGCCCGCTGGCCGACCAGACCGAGATGATCGGCGACGGCGCGGGCGTGGCCCCGGGTATCACCGCGATGGCCGCGCATGGCCACACCCCCGGCCATACCGCCTTCATGATCGAGAGCGGTGGCCGCCAGCTTCTGATCGCGGCGGATTTCGCCAATCACTACGTCTGGTCGCTGGGCCATCCCGACTGGGAGGTGAAATTCGACATGGACAAGACCGCCGCAGCCGCCACCCGCCGTCGCTTGCTGGGCATGCTGGCCGCCGACGGGATTCCCTTCGTGGGCTACCACATGCCCTGGCCGGGCATCGGCTATGTCGAGGCGCAGGGTGACGGGTTCCGCTACGCACCGACGAGCTATCAGCTGATGCTCTGAGGTCCGGTGCAGGGCGCGCGCCGGATATTTACAATCCCCGCGCCCTGCCCGATAGGACGCGCATGGATCACGCGCGCCCCTCCCTCGCCGCGTTCGAACGGCTGGCGCGGCAGGCCGTCGAGGCTCTGCCGCCCGCCTTCCGCGTGCCCGCGTCGGAGGTGGTGCTGCTGGTCGTGGACTGGCCCCCCGCCCATATCCTCGACGAGTTGGGCATCGACGACCCGCGCGACCTCACCGGGCTCTACGAGGGCGTGCCCCTGACCGAGAAATCACAGTTCGACCAGCCGCTCGGCCCCGACACCGTCTGGATTTTCCGCGAGCCGATCCTCGACGAATGGCGCGACCGGGGCGACGTGGCGCTGCCCGATCTGGTGGCGCATGTGGTGGTGCACGAATTCGCCCACCATTTCGGCTGGTCCGACGACGATATCGCCGCCATCGACCGCTGGTGGGAGTGAGCGGGCGGCGAACGGGGCGCTACATGCGCCCCGCCGCGCGCAGCCGGTCGAGCCCGGCGCGGATATAGGAGGTGCGCAGCGAATGCCCGCCGGGATGCAGGCAGAAATCGAGGATTTCGCCCGCGCCGTTGCGCCACCCCTGGCAGGTCATACCCTCGATCTGCGCGGGTTCAGAGGCGCGAAAGCCGCCCACTCGGCGATACATGGACAGCACCTCGCCCACATCGCCCTGCCAGGTCTCGCGGATCGCGCGCCCCCCGAGCGGCACGGTGGGGTCGGTCTCGCCGTGGATATGCACGAGGCTCGCCACTGGAGTGGCGCAACGCACGGGCGGGCGCTGCCAGAAGGTGCCGGCCACCGCGACGATCCCCGCGAACCGGCCCGGCATCTCGCAGGCAAGGTTCCACATCAGCATGCCCCCCGACGAGAACCCCGCGCCCATCACCCGATCACGGTCCAGAGCAAAGCGCCGCGCCGCGTCGTCCAGCACTGCCGCGACATAGGCGAATTCGCGCGACCCGTCGGTGCCCGCGTGGCCCGGGGCATGGGGAATCACCCAGTCGTGATCAAGCGAATCGAGCGCGATGAGCGCGAGCCCCTCTTCCCGGGCCATGCGGCGCAGGGAGCGATTGCGCATCACGCCAGCCGCCGAGCCGCGATAGCCATGCGCGTAGACGATCGCCCCAAACGGCTCACGCGCGCCCTCGGGCCACTGGATACGGTAGTTCCGGTCGCCGATCCGGCAGTCGCTGTCGAGGCCGCAGGCGGCAGCGGGCTGGGCCGCGACAAGCGCCAGGATGGCCTGGAAGAAAAAGGCAAGCCACATGCCAAACCCCTCTTTGTGCACGCTCACGTTGCCCTGCGAGGCATAACGCGGACAAGGCATATCCGCGTGATGCGCAGCCCCACCTCGCGCAAAGGTGATCGCGAAAAAAGCACCCTCGGAAACGATTTGCTAACGCCACGCGCGTTCAATGCAGGCGATTGAGCATGAAAGGCGATCCTCGCATGACACGTTCGGCACTCTCCGCGCTTCTGATCATCGGCCTGCTCTGCGGGCCGGGGGCCGAGGCCCAATCCATCAACGAGCTGCGCACACAGCTTCAGGCGACGCTTCAGCGCAGTCTTGGCCGCTCGATGCTGAACGGTGCCCTGCCCCATGTCGATCTCGCAACCGGTGAGGTCACCCGCTACTACCCGACCGAGAATCACGAGATCATCCTCGAACTGGGCGACATCTACGTGATGTGCGCCACCCTTGTCACCGAGGACGGGCGCGAGGCCCCGGTCGATTACTACATCGCCGAAAGCGACGGGCGCTTCGGCGTCATCCGCATGGAGATCGACAACCGTGCACCGCTGCACGCACTGATGGACGCGGGCCGCGCGACCCGGCTGGAATGAGCAGGCCGCGTCCATGACCGCCGCCGTCGATCCGCGCACGCCCACGCTGGGGCTCTATCTCAGGCTCACCGCGGTGATGGTGCCCACCTTTCTCGCCTTCGCCGGGGCAGGGCTGTGGTGGCTGAGCGAGAAGAACCTACTGCGCAGCGAAGAGGCCATGTCGATGCGCATCGGCAATGCCACCGCGCGCGTGGGCGGCGCGCTCGAGCGGTTAAGCGACCAGCCGGGCGGCGCGACGGACTGGAGCGCTCCATATGTCGCCGATCTCATGCAGACGCTGCTCGGCGACCCGGCGATCCGGTGCGTCGAGCTGGTCGATCCCGGCACGGGACGCCAGCTTGCCGTGGTGCCGCAGGGGCTCGGATGCAAGGGGGCGGACGACGCGCTCACCCTGCCCTACGAGGTCTATTCCTGGCCCATCAACGAGCTGGTGACGCATTTCGACGAGCGCGAGATCGCGACCGTCAAGCGCTACCAGCGCGATTTCCTGCTGCTCCTGCTCGCTGGTGGCATCCTCGTGGCCACACTGGCCAACTGGGTGTCGTTCCGGGTGATCGTCGGGCGCCCGCTGCGCGCGCTCCTGTCGCGGCTGGAACGCGCCCGCGCCGAGGCGGTCTCGGCCAACGCCTCGAAATCCGAATTCCTCGCCAAGATGAGTCACGAGATCCGCACGCCCATGAACGGTATACTCGGCATGGCCGACCTGCTTTCGGAAACCCCGCTCTCGCCCGAGCAGGAGACCTATGTCACCACCGTGGTGCGCTCAGGCGACGCGCTGCTGACGATCATCAACGACATTCTCGATTTCTCCAAGATCGAGGCGGGCAAGCTCACCCTCGCGCAGGAGCCCTACCGCCTGCGCGAAATCGTCGAGGACGTCGCGCAACTGCTCGCGCCGCTGGCCGCGCGCAAGGAGATCGAGCTCTACGCCCATGTCGCCCCGGACCTGCCGGAGGTCATGCTCGGTGATGCCGGGCGCTTGCGGCAGGTGCTCATCAACATCGCCGGCAACGCCGTCAAGTTCACGCTGGAGGGCCATGTGGGCCTCATCGTGGCGCGCGCCGCCAAGGGCGAGATCGTGATCTCGATCCGCGATACCGGCACCGGCATCCCCGAGGATCAGCAGCACCGGGTATTCGAGGCGTTCGAGCAGGCAGGTGCCGGGGCCGGGCATTCCGGCGGCACCGGGCTCGGCCTCGCGGTGAGTCGGCAACTCGTGCATCTCATGGGCGGCGACATCGCGCTCTCCTCCCGCGCCGGGGCCGGGTCGTGCTTTGCCATCACTCTGCCGCTGGTGCCCGATGGCGACCCCGCAGAGGCCGGACAGCAAGGCGCGCTCACCGCGCCGGGGGACACCGCGCCGCTCGTCTGGCTGCTCGATCCGCTGCCCGAGCGGCGCGCTGGGATGGCGGCCCTGCTCGCCCATAACGGGGCGCGCGTGGCCTGCGGCGCGGGCCCGGGCGACATTGCCGCCGGCCCGCCCCCCGATCTTCTGGTGACGGACGATCACGCCGAGGCCCCTGCCCTCGACGCGCAAACACCTTGCATCCTGATGTGCGGCGCGGCACGCGCGGCCCCGGAGGGCGGCGCGGCCCTGCGCAAGCCACTGCGGGAACGGTTGTTTCTCGACACCGCCGCCCGCCTGCTGGGGGCCGGGGCATCCCTCCGGCCCGCCCCGCGGGGCCGGGCCGCCACAGGCGGCACGCCGGACGGCCCAGCCGCCTGGGCCGAGGGCCTGCGCGTGCTCGCCATCGACGACAACGCCACCAACCGGCTCCTGCTCGAGCGCTATTTCTCCCGCTCGGGCGCGGAGTTGCGGATTGCCGCGAGCGGAACCGAGGCGATCGCGCTCTACACCCAGCACCCCGCCGACCTGGTGCTGATGGATGTCTCGATGCCCGGCATGGACGGCTACCAGGCCACCGGCCTCATACGCACCCACGAGGCCGCCCACGGCCTCGCTCCGGCGCATGTCGTCGCGGTCACCGCCAATATCCTCGAGCAGCACCGCGAGGCCGCGCGGCTGGCGGGGATGGATGCCTTTCTAGGAAAACCGCTGCGCAAGGCCGACCTGATCGCCCATGTCTCGAGGCTGCGCGGGGAGGACGCAGGCCCCATCCCAGGCATCGGCCACGCCGCCGAATGAGCCGGCTCATCCCTCCTCCGTGTCCCCGCCATAGCCGTCGCGCCAGCGGTTGACGATCGGGTAACGGCGGTCGAGCCAGAAGGCCCGCGACGATAGCCGTGTGCCCGGTGCCGACTGAAACCTCTTGTATTCGCTGATATAAAGCAGATGCTCGACCCGCCGCGCATCGCCTGCGTCATGGCCCGCCGCCACGCAATCGGCGATCGAGCCGTCCTGGTCCACGAGGATGTGCAGGATGGAATCGAGCACCGGGTAATCGGGCAGAGAATCGCTGTCCTTCTGGTCGGCGCGCAACTCGGCGCTGGGCGGCTTGTCGATCACCCGCGGCGGGATCACCTCGCCCGCCGGCCCCCGCATCCATGACCGGTGACTGGCATTGCGCCAGCGGCAGATATCGAAGACCCGCGTCTTGTAGAGGTCCTTGATCGGGTTGTAGCCGCCCGCCATGTCGCCGTAGATCGTGGCATAGCCCACCGCCACTTCCGACTTGTTGCCGGTGGTCAGCAGCATCTCGCCGAACTTGTTGGAGAGCGCCATCAGTAGCAGCCCGCGCAGCCGCGACTGGATATTCTCCTCGGTTATGTCCGCCGCAAGCCCCTCAAAGAGCGGCGCGAGCGTGTCGGTGATCGCCGCGCGTCCCGCAGAGATTGGCACGGTGTCGTAGCGGCAGCCGAGGTTGCCGGCCACCGCGCGCGCATCTCCGAGCGAGTCCCCTGACGTATATTCGGACGGCAGCATCACGCAGCGCACGTGATCCGGCCCGAGCGCATCGACAGCAATCGCCGCGACGATGGCGCTGTCCACCCCGCCCGACAGGCCCAGCAGAACCCGCTCGAACCCGGCCTTGCGCAGATAGTCGCGCAAGGCGAGCACCATCGCGTGGTAATCCTGCTCCAGATCATCGGGCAGGTGCGCCAGCGCACCGGAACGCGCGCGCCAGCCCGCGTCGCCGCGCTCGAAGTCGATATGCGCCAGCGTTTCCTCGAACATGGGCAGCTGCAACGCCAGCACGCCACCGGGGTTGAGCACGAAGGAGCCACCGTCGAACACCTGGTCGTCCTGCCCGCCCACCATGTTGACATATGCGAGCGGCAGCCCGGTCTCGACCACCCGTGCCACCATGTGGTTCTGCCGCAGTGCCATCTTCTCGCGGTAATGCGGCGAGCCGTTAGGCACCAGCAGCATCTCGGCCCCCGTCTCGGCCAGGGTCTCGGCCACGTCCGGGTGCCAGCCATCCTCGCAGACGGGTGAGCCGATGCGTACCCCGCCCACCGCGTACGGGCCCGCCACCTGACCGCTCTCGAACAGGCGTTTTTCGTCGAACACGGTCTCGTTGGGCAGGTGATGCTTGAGCACCCGCGCCGTGACCTGCCCGCCCTGCAACACGTAATAGGCATTGCAGAGCCCGACGCCCTCCAGCGCGGGCCCCCCGATGGCCAGGGCCGGTCCCTCGGCGCAGTCGCGCGCCAGCGCCTCGACGGCGGCGATCGCGGCCTGATGAAAGACCGGCTTCATCACAAGGTCCTGCATGTTGTAGCCGGTGATGAACATCTCGGGCAGTGCCACCAGATCGGTGCCCGCCGCGCGCCCCTCGTCCCAGGCCGCGCGTGCCAGCGCCGCGTTTCCCGCCAGATCGCCCACCGTCGGGTTGAGCTGTGCCAGTGTCAGGCGAAACCTCTGGGCCATGCGCGTCCCCTCGCAACTGTTGACCTCGATCTAGCAGATCGCGGCGCGAGGAAAAGCCGATTTGCCCGAATCCCGTTGTCACGCGCCACCGGCTCCTCTAGATTTGCAGCGCCTGCCGCCATTTCTGGCGGGCGAGAGGCATCGGGGCAGAGATGACACGCAATCTGACGCGAACGACGATCCTGACCGCCGCGCTGGTCGCGGGCCAAGCGGGGCTTGCGCAGGACGGCGAGGTTCGGACCAAGCAATATGACGACGGCGGCATCTACGAGGGCACGTTCAAGGACGGGCTCCAGCACGGCACCGGCACCTATACTCTGCCCAATGGCTATGAATATACCGGCGAATGGGCCGAGGGCGAGATCCGTGGTGAGGGCGTCGCGCGCTTTCCAAACGGCTCGGTCTACGAGGGCGAGTTCGCGCGCGGCAAGCCGCACGGCCTGGGCAAGATCGTGTTCGCCGATGGCGGCACTTACGAGGGCGAATGGGCCGAGGGTGCGATCACCGGCGAGGGCGTCGCGGTCTATGCCAACGGTGTGCGTTACGAGGGCGGCTTTCTCGACGCCATGCACCATGGCACCGGTCGCATGGAAAGCCCCAACGGCTACCGCTACGAGGGCGACTGGGTGCGCGGCGTAAAGGAGGGCAGCGCCACCATCACCTATCCCGACAGTGCGCTCTACGAGGGCGAGGTGACGCGCGGCGCGCGTGAGGGCGAGGGCAAGCTCACCATGCCCGACGGGCTGATCTACGAAGGAACGTGGAAAGACGGCCAGATCGACGGCACAGGCAAGCTCATCCAGCCCAACGGCGATGTCTACGAGGGCGATCTCGTGGCCGGACAGCGCGAGGGCCAGGGCCGCGTGACCTATGCCAACGGCGATGTCTACGAGGGCGCGTTCAGCGACGATCTGCGCCACGGACAGGGCGTGTTCACCGGCACCGACGGCTACCGTTACGAGGGCGAGTGGCAGAACGGCAAGATTTCCGGCGAGGGCCGCGTGACCTATCCCGACGGCTCGGTCTACGAGGGCCAGTTCCGCGACGATCTCGCCAACGGGCAGGGCAGGATCACCTATCCCGACGGCTCGACCTACGAGGGCGATTGGGTCGGAGGTGTGATCGAGGGCACGGGCCGCGCCACCTATTCCAGCGGGCTTGTCTACGAGGGCGAGTTTGTCAACGCGCGCAACCACGGCCACGGCGTGATGACGTATCCTGACGGCTATCGCTACGAAGGCGAGTGGCAGGACGGTCAGCGCCACGGGCAGGGCACCGCCACCTATCCCGACGGAACCGTCTACGAGGGCCAGTTTGTCGATGGCCAGCGCCACGGGCAGGGCAAGATCATCATCCCCGACAATCCCGATACGCCCGGGAACGATCGTTTCGCCTATGAGGGCGAATGGCGCGAGGGGGAGATATCGGGACGCGGCGTGGCGACCTATGCCAATGGCGACGTCTACGAGGGCATGTTCCTCTCCGGCAAACGGCAGGGTGAGGGCACGATGCGTTATGCCGGCGGAGAGGAGGCGAGTGGCACGTGGGAGGACGGCGTACTTGCCGACAACATCACCCGCTCGGAATGATCAGATCGTCTCGCCCGCGTCGAGCCGCGCCAGAATCACCGCCGCACCGGCGCGCACGGCCTCGCGCCGGTGCGCATCCATCCTCTCCCATGTCCGGTAGACGGGACCCATCCGCGGGTTGCGCCCGAAGCGGTCGCGGTGGCGCATCAGGAAATCCCAGTAAAGCAGGTTGAACGGGCAGGCCGTGTCGCCAGTCTTGTCCTTGACCGAATAGGCGCAGGACGCACAGTAATCCGACATCTTCGCGATGTAATTGCCTGACGACACGTAAGGTTTGGACGCCACGATACCGTCGTCGGCGAACTGGCTCATGCCGATCACGTTGGGTGCCTCGACCCACTCGAACGCATCGGCATAGACAGCGAGGTACCATTCGTGAATCTGCGCCGGGTCAATACCCGCGAGCAGCGCGAAATTGCCGGTCACCATTAGCCTCTGGATGTGGTGGGCATAGGCGTCTTCCTTTGTCTGCTCGACGGCGCGCGCGACGCAGTTCATGTGGGTGGGTGCGCCCCAGTACATCGCCGGGAGCGCCCGGTCATGCCTCAGCGCATTGCGCCGCAGATAGCCTGGTCCCTCGCGGAAATAGAGCCCGCGCATGTATTCGCGCCAGCCGATCACCTGACGAACATATCCCTCGGCGGCATTGATCGGTATGCGCCCCGATTTCCATTCTTCAATCACGCGGTCGCATATTTCCACAGGATCGAGCAATCCGATATTAAGATAGGGAGATAGCACAGAATGATGCAGGAAACGGTCGCCTTCCAGCATCGCGTCCTGGTAATCACCAAACCCCGCCAGCAGGGACTCGGCGAAATGGTCGAGCGCGCGCCGCGCCTCTGCCCGCGTCACCGCGAACCGGAATGGGCGCAGGTCGCCGAAATGATCCCCGAACCGGTCCTCCACCAGCGCGAGCACCTCCTCGGTGATCGCGTCCGGGGTAAACCGCATAGGGGCCGCGCGCAGCATGTCCCCGGGCGCGGGCTTGCGGTTGTCGTGGTCGAAATTCCACTTGCCGCCCGCCGGTTTGCCATTTTCCATCAGGAACCCGGTCTTGCGGCGCATCTCGCGGTAGAAGTACTCCATGCGGAGTTCGCGGCACCCTTCGGCCCAGCGGTCAAATTCCTCAAGGCTGCAAATGAAGCGGTCATCGGGCAATTGCCGCACGGTGAGCAGCGCGTTGTCCAACGCCTCGATCAGCCGCCATTCGCCGGGTTGCGTGGCGACGACCTCTGTCGCGCCATGCTCTTGCCCCCGCCGCATCAATTCACCGACGATGGAGCGGGCGGCCTCCGGATCATCCAGCCGCGTATAGGCCACCTGCCAGCCCTGGGCGCGCAATTCCTCGGCGAAATGGCGCATGGCCGAGAGGATCAGGGCGATTTTCTTGGGGTGGTGGGGGACATAGCTGCCCTCGTCCATGACCTCGGCCATGACCACCACATCGCGCGACCTGTCCGCGGCACGCAGCGCAGAGAGATCATGGCTCAGTTGATCCCCGAGCACGAGGACAAGGCGGCTCACCACGGCACCCGCTTGCCCTGCCAGTCGAAGAATTGCCCGCTATCGGCGGGCGTCAGGCCGTCGGTCACGGCGAGCAGGTTTTGCGCGGCCTCTTGCGGCGGGACCGAGGGGTGACGGCCGAGGTATTTCGCGGTGAACGCGGTGGCCACCGTACCGGGATGGAGCGCCACGCAGACCGCCTCGCGGTGGCTGCGCGCCAGCTCGATCGCACCGGTGTGGATCATCTGGTTGAGCGCCGCCTTGGCGGTGCGATAACTGTACCAGCCACCGAAACCGTTGTCGCCGATCGAGCCCACCCGCGCCGACAGCGCGGCAAAGACACAGCGCCGGTCTCGCGGCAAGAGTCGCACGGCGTGCTTGAGCACCAGCGACGGGCCAATGCAATTCAATGCGAACTGATCCGTCATCGCCTGCGCCGTCACCTGCTTGAGCGCCTTCTCCGGGCGCGCGCCGTCGATTTCCAGCGCACCGCTCGCCACGAAGACAAGGTCATAAGGTCCGTCGAGCCGCTCCAGCGCCGTCTGCACGCTGCCTTCGTCGGTCACGTCGAGCCCGTCGCCGCTGCGCGACAGCCCGGTCACCGCCACGCCCCGCACCGCGAGGGCCTGAGCTACGGCCGAGCCGATCCCGCCCGATGCACCGATGATGAGTGCCTTGTCCATGGCGCTCGAGCTAGCCGGGCGCGGCCACGCTTCAAGCCGCGCGCCCATCCAAATTCGCGCTTTTCAAGCGCGCCGCGCGCTCTTATAGTGCCAGACATGATGATGCAGGCCCATATCGCACCGCTGCACCGCGCAACTGCGCGCACGGGCGACCTGCGCGCGCTCCCCGGCCTTCTTCTGCTTAGCCGCCTCTGAGCGTGCCCCGCGGCGCGAGCGCTCAGAGGATGTGCACACCCCGCGCCCCTAGGCCCACGGACATCATTGAACAAAGAGACCCGACATGACTGATACCTCCAAGGACGTTTCGCCGGAGGCGAACAGGAATAATGGTTCGCCGGAGGCGACCAAGGACAAGGTGGTGATTTTTGACACCACGCTGCGCGACGGCGAGCAGAGCCCAGGCGCGACCATGACCCACGCCGAGAAGCTCGAGATCGCCGGGCTGCTCGACGAAATGGGCGTCGACATCATCGAGGCGGGCTTTCCGATCGCCTCCGAGGGCGATTTCCGCGCGGTGAGCGAGATCGCCCAGCAGGCGAAGAACGCGACAATATGCGGCCTGGCCCGCGCCAACCTCAAGGACATAGATCGCTGCTGGGACGCGGTGAAGCACGCGCATTCCCCGCGCATCCACACCTTTATCGGCACCTCGCCGCTGCACCGCGCCATTCCCAATCTCAACCAGGATGAGATGGCCGACCGCATCCATGAGACGGTCAGCCACGCGCGCAACCTGTGCGACAACGTTCAATGGTCGCCGATGGATGCCACGCGCACCGAATGGGATTACCTGTGCCGCGTCGTCGAGATCGCGATCAAGGCGGGGGCCACCACGATCAACATCCCGGACACAGTGGGCTATACCGCCCCGGTCGAGAGCACCGATCTCATCCGCCGCCTGATCGACGAGGTGCCGGGTGCCGACGAGGTAGTGTTTGCCACCCACTGCCACAACGACCTGGGCATGGCCACCGCGAACGCGCTCGCCGCCGTGGCGGGCGGCGCGCGCCAGATCGAGTGCACCATAAACGGGCTGGGCGAGCGCGCGGGCAACACCGCGCTGGAAGAGGTTGTGATGGCGCTGCGCGTGCGCGGCGATATCATGCCCTATGACACCGGGATAGACACGAAAAAGATCATGCACATCTCGCGCCGCGTTGCCGCCGTCTCGGGCTTCTCGGTGCAGCCCAACAAGGCCATCGTCGGCAAGAACGCGTTCGCGCACGAGTCGGGCATCCATCAGGACGGGATGCTCAAGAACGCCGAGACGTTCGAGATCATGCGCCCCGAGGATGTGGGCCTCGCCGCCACCAACATCGTCATGGGCAAGCATTCGGGCCGCGCGGCACTGCGCTCGAAGCTGCACGATCTGGGCTATGACCTCGCCGACAACCAGCTGGGCGACATTTTCGTGCGGTTCAAGGAACTGGCCGACCGCAAGAAGGAGGTCTATGACGAGGACCTGATCGCGCTGGTGAATGCCGGGCTCGACGACGAGAGCGACCGCCTGCAGGTCAAACACCTGCGCGTGGTCTGCGGCACCGACGGGCCGCAGCAGGCAAGTCTGACGATGGTGATCGACGGGCGCGAGGTCTCGACCGAGGCCACCGGCGACGGCCCGGTGGACGCCACCTTCAACGCGGTCAAGGCGCTGTTTCCGCACGAGGCGCGGCTGCAGCTCTACCAGGTGGCCGCCGTGACCGAGGGCACCGACGCGCAGGCCACCGTCAGCGTGCGAATGGAAGAAGAGGGCCGCATCGTCACCGGGCAGTCGGCGGATACCGATACGGTCGTGGCGTCGGCCAAGGCCTATGTCCATGCCCTCAACCGTCTGCTGGTGCGCCGCGAGAAAACCGGCGGCGACACGCCCGAGGTGAGCTACAAGGACGTGTCCTGACCAGTCAGGCCGCCGATTGACCCAGTCCGCGCGCCCGCGCGATCCAGCGGGCGCGCTTTGCCTCATCCGCCGTCTTGACCGTGCCCAACTGCACGATCTTGCGCGGTTTGATCCCGCAGAATTTCAGTACCTGGTTGCGCAGCACGCGCCGCCCCGGCTTGGCGTAGAGCAGCGTGTCGAGCCAGGGCGGCGTGTCCGAGGTAATGATCGCATCCGCTGTGCGACCCGTGAGCAGCTTGTCCCACCCGATGCCGCGCGCGTGATACCTGAACCCGAAGCCCGAGGTCAGCGCGCGGTCGAGCACCGCCTTCGCGCGCGCGGGCATCGCGCCCCACCAGTAGGGATGCACGATAGCCAGGTGATCGGCCCAGGCGATGTTCTCCTGCCATTCCAGCAGGTCGGGCTCGAGCGCGGGGGCCGGGCTGCCATAGCCCTCGAAATACGGATCGAAGCGCATGTCATGCAGGTCCATCCGCCGAATGGTGGCCCCCGCCTCGGCGGCACCGGCCTGGTAGGCATCGGCGAGGCCGGACGAGAGCGACGCGGCGGCGGGATGCGCCACCCAGATGAATATTTTGCGGGGCATGATGATTTCTCCGTTGACTTTACACCGTGTCTATTTACACGCTGTCAATTAGGGAGGGCTTTACGTCATGTCAAGTGAAAATCCGACAACACGCACCCGCATCCTCGAAGCGACCTGCGACCTGCTCGGATCGACACCCGGCACCGCCGCGCGCATGTCCGACATCGCCAAGAAGGCAGGCGTCAGCCGACAGGCGCTCTACCTGCACTTCCCGAACCGGACCGAGCTGTTCATCGCGGCGACCAGGTACCAGGACGAGACTTTCGGCCTCAATGCGGCGCTGCAAGCGGGGATATGCGCAGGCCCGGGCCAGGCGCGGCTGACGGCGCTGATCCGGGCCTGGAGCAGCTACGTCCCGCACATCTTCGGGATGGCCAAGACGCTCATGATGCTCAAGGAAACCGACGAACAGGCCGCCCGCGCCTGGAACGGGCGGATGGCCGATTTTCGCGGTGCCTGCGCCGCGGTGGTGGCAGCACTGGCGCAGGACGACGATCTGATCATGGAGGAGGAAACCGCGACAGACCTTCTGTGGACGCTCCTGTCGATGACGACATGGGAGCATCTCACGCAACACTGCGGCTGGAGCCAGGCGCACTACCTGTCGGAAATCACCCGCCTCGCGCGGCTGGCGCTGACGGGCAAGCCGTGAGGCGGGCGCCCTATTCCGCCCACTCCCAGGGCCTCACGAACTGGCCCAGAACATGGCCGACGGCCTCTTCGTCCGCATCGCCGGTCCGCTCCAGCCGCGCCACCAGGCCGCGCTTCTTGTCGTCGATCACCTCGGTGACCCGCGCGTTCACCTCCGCCTCTTTCAGCGCGGCGTTGTAGATGCGGGTGATCGCCCGCTTGCGCAGGTCGGGCTTGAACACCTTGCCCACGGCGGTCTTGGGCAACTCGTCCAGCACCTCGACATGTTTCGGGATCGCCGCGCGCTCATGAACATGAACCTTGCAATACTCGCGCAACTCCTCGCCCGTGGCGGTGCCCCCCTCGACAAGTTCGACATAGGCGCAGGGCATCTCGCCCGAATGGGCGTCTGGCTGCCCGATGGCCCCCGAGATCGCCACATCCTGATGCGCCATCAGCACCTCCTCGATCTCGGCAGGGTCGATGTTGTGACCGCCGCGGATGATGAGATCCTTGGCGCGGCCGGTGATCCAAAGGTAGCCATCGGCGTCGATCCGCCCCAGATCGCCGGTGCGCAGGTAGGTGCCGTGATGGTAGAGCTTGGCGTTCTTCTCGGCCTCGGTATAGGTGTTGCCGACGTAAACGCCCGGGTTGGAGATGCAGATCTCCGCCACCTCGTCCACCTCGCAATCGACCGGGCCATCCGACGTGTCCTTGATGATCCGGACATCCGTGTAGGGAAACGGCACCCCGACCGAGCCCACCTTCTTCGTGCCATCCGGCGGGTTGGACGAGACCAGGCAGGTCGCCTCGGTCAGACCGTATGCCTCGACGATGGCCATCCCCGTCGCTTGCTCGAAGCGGTTGAACAGCTCCAGCGGCATCGGGGCCGAACCGGAAATCGCATTCCTCACGGTGGAAATATCGGCATCCACCTTGCGTTGCATGAGTACGGCGGCGGCGGTCGGCACGGTGACGACAAAGGTGGTCTTGTACCGTTCGCACAGCTTCCAGAAATTGTCGAACACCCCCTCGCCGCGATACCCGGCCGGCGTCGGGAACACCACATGCGCGCCAGACTTGATCATCGACATCAGCACGGCCTGGCACGCCATCACATGAAACATGGGCAGCGGGCACATCACGCTGTCCGTTTCGCTGAACAGGACAGCATCGCCCAGCCAGCCGTTATAGATCATGCCGGAATACTTGTGTTGCGCCACCTTGGGCATCCCCGTTGTGCCGCCGGTGTGGAAATAGGCTGCCACCCGGTCGCCCGCGCCATCGGCGAATGTCAGACTCGGGGACTGCTTGGCCAGCGCCTTGTGGAAATCCATCAGGTCGGCATGGTGGCCCGTCGGCGTCTTGGGGCGTACCAGCGGCACGATCCAGCTCTTGGGCGGGGTGAGGTAGCGATTGAGGTCGATCTCGAGCACCGTGTGCACCTTCGGCGCGTGGCGTACCGCCTCGGCGGTCTTCTGCGCGATGTCCGTCTTGGGGAAGGACCTGAGCGTGACGACGACCTTCGCGCCGGTCTCTCGCAGGATGGCGGCGATCTGCTCGGGCTCGAGCAAGGGATTGATCGGGTTGACGATCCCGGCGATCGCGCCGCCGATGGTGGCCACCGCCGTTTCGACGCTGTTGGGCAGCACCAGCGCCACCACGTCCTCCTCACCGATCTTGAGGCTGCGGAACAGGTTGGCCGCCTGGCAGCATTGTTCGTGGAATTGCCGCCAGGTGAGCGTGACCGCAGGGTCAGCCGGCCCGGACAGGAGCTGGTAGCTCAGCGCCGGACGGTCGGGGAAGGCCTGCGCCGTGGCACCCAGCATCTCGTGCAGCGTGGCGGGCGTGTCGCGCGCCTCCCACGGCATTTCCTTCTCGAACGCAAGCGCGTCCTGACGCGAGCTGAACGTCATGGCGGTCTCCTCCCTGTTCCCGCACCTCTGGTGGCGCGGCTCTCTCCCGTGCGCGCCAGAATGTGCGGGAATGGGGCGCGGCGCAAGTTTTACGCTGCGTTGTCACGAGCCTGTCAGCCGTCGGTGCCGAGGCACCCCTCCAGCGCGGCGGCCATGTCCGCGATAAGCGCCGGGTAGAGCGCGGGGCCAGGGGCGTGGCGGCTTCCCAGCGGGTCGAGCACGCCATGCCCGACCGTGTCGCCAAAGATCGCCGAGATGCGCGCGCCAGCGAATTGTGGCTCGCCAAAGATGCAGACGACCCCCGCCTCCTGCGCCGCGTCACGCAGCGCGGCGATGCGCGCGGGCCCCGGATCGGCGGCGTCGCCCAGTGCCAGCGCGCCCTCGGGCGCAAGGCCGAATCGCGCCTCGAAATACTGGTAGGCGTCGTGATAGACGAGATAGGGCGTGTCGCTCAGCGGCACGAGCCGGGCCGAAATCTCTGCCTCGAGCGCCGCCAGTTCCTCGCGGGCAGCCGCGGCGTTGGCCTGATAACGCGCGGCATTGCCGGGATCGTGTTCGGCCAGCTCCGCCGCGATCACGCCCAGCCAGGCACGCGCATTCGCCGGATCGAGCCAGGCATGAGGATCGGCCCCGTCATGGGCGTGGCCGTGATCGTGACCGTTATGGCCATGGTCGTCATCCCCCTGGTCATCGTCATGGCCGTGCTCGTCATGGCCGTGACCATCCGCGCCCTTCGCCGCGAATGTCACCCCTTCGCGGAAGTCCATCACCGTCGATCCGCCCGCCCCCAGCAGCCCGACGACATGCGCGTCTCCCGCCAGCGTCCCGATCGAGTCCGCGAGCCACGGCGTCAGCCCCTCGCCCATCCAGAACACCACCTCGGCACGGTCGAGCGCCGCAGCCTCGGAGGGGCGCATCGAATAGCTGTGCGGCGTGGCTTGGGGCGGCACGATCAGGGCGGGTTCGCCCGCTCCCTCCATCACCCGCGCCACCAGCGCATGCACTGGCGCGATATCGGCGGCCACCTGCGGCGCGGCCAGGCCGGGCGCGGCGCATCCCAGCACCAGCCCGAGAGAGATGAGAAACCGGGTCGGCATTGCTTCCTCCGTGTGTTACATTATTACATGGTCGCTGGGGTTGATAAACGTTATGCTGTAACATATCAAGTCGCAATCGACCGCAGGAGGCCACAATGTACGCGCTCGGATTCGAGCATCACGACCACCAGAGCTGCAAGCGCGCGGCTCTCGCCGCCGCCGAGGCGCATTGCGCGAGCCACCGGCTCAATTTCACACCCCAGCGCCGCCGTGTGCTCGAAATCCTGCTCGAGGGCCACCGCGCGATGGGGGCCTACGAGATCCTCGACACCCTGCGCGAGGAAGGGCTCGGTGCCCAGCCGCCGGTGGCCTACCGGGCGCTTGATTTTCTCGTGACCAACGGCTTCGCCCACAAGATCGAACGGCTCAACGCCTTCATCGCCTGCACTCACCCCGACGCCGCGCACACCCCGGCCTTTCTCATCTGCCGGTCTTGCAACGCGGTCGCCGAGACCCACGCCGAACCGGCGCGCGGGATGCTCGGGGCCGCCGCCGAAGCCGCCGGGTTCGAGATCGAGCAGGCGGTGGTCGAGGCGGTGGGCCGCTGCCCGCGCTGCCGCGACGGGACCGCGCCATGCCCCTGATCGCCGCCACCGGCCTCGCCGTCCGCCTTGGCCGCCACGAGGTGCTGCACGACGTGTCGCTCAGCCTCGAACGCGGCGAGATCGTCACCATCGTCGGCCCCAACGGCTCGGGCAAATCCACGCTCTTGCGCGCGCTCATCGGCGCGGTGCCGCTCAGCCGCGGCCATGTGCGCCGCGCGCCCGGGCTGCGCATCGGCTACGTGCCGCAGCGGCTCCATATCGACCCGACCCTGCCGATGACGGTGATGCGCTTTCTCGCCCTGCCCCGCCGCCGCGCGCCGGGCGCGCTGCGCGCGGCCCTCGACCGCGCGGGCCTGCCCGATCTGCGCCACCGGCAGATGGCCGACCTCTCCGGCGGGCAGTTTCAGCGCGTCCTGCTGGCGCGCGCGCTCATGGACGGCCCCGACCTGCTGATCCTCGACGAGGCGACGCAGGGCCTCGATCAGCCCGGCTCAGCGGCATTCTACCGCCGGATCGAGGAAGTGCGTCAGGACATGGGCTGCGCGGTGCTGATGGTCAGCCACGAATTGCACGTTGTGATGAGCGCATCCGACCGCGTGATCTGCCTCAACGGCCATGTCTGCTGCGAGGGGCACCCCGAGATCGTGGCGCAGGCCGAGGAATACCGCGCGCTCTTTGGCACCGGCACACATGGCGCGCTAGCCCTCTACCGCCACGAGCACAGCCATTCGCACGACCATGACCACCGCCACAGCCACGAGCCCGCAGAATGATCCTCGACGACTTCCTTGTCCGCGCGGCCCTTGCCGGGCTCGGCGTGGCGCTCGCCGCCGCCCCCCTGGGCAGCTTCGTCGTTTGGCGGCGCATGGCCTATTTCGGCGATGCCACGGCCCACGCCGCGATCCTCGGCGTGGCGCTGGCGCTGGCTTTCGATGCCTCGATATTTGCCGGGGCGCTGGTGATGTCGCTGGTGATGGCGAGTACGGTTTCCAGCCTTGCCGGGCGCGGCTTCGCGATGGACACGCTGCTGGGCGTGCTGGCGCATTCGGCGCTCGCCTTCGGGCTGGTGGGGGTGTCGTTCCTGTCGGGTGTGCGGATCGACCTGATGGCCTATCTCTTCGGCGATATCCTCGCCGTCAGCCGGGGCGACCTCGCCGTGATCTGGGGCGGCGCGGTGGGGGTGGTGGCGCTGCTGGTCTGGCGCTGGCAGGCGCTCCTGACCGCAACGCTCAGCCCCGACCTGGCGTGGTCCGAGGGGATCGACCCGAGGCGCGAGCAGATGGTGCTCACGCTGGCGCTGGCGCTGGTGGTGGCGGTGGCGATCAAGGTGGTGGGCGTGCTGCTGATCGCGGCCATGCTGATCGTGCCCGCCGCCGCCGCCCGTCCGCTCTCGGCCACGCCCGAACGCATGGCCATGATCGCCATGGCGATTGCTTCTGCGGCGGCGCTGGGCGGGCTGGCCGCGTCTTTCCGGCTCGACACGCCCACCGGCCCCACGATCGTCTGCGTGGCGGCGCTCCTCTTCGCGCTGACCATGACCGGCAAGAACCTGAGTGGAATTATCGGAAAATAGCGGTTGACTCATTCTATCGGACTTGCAAAGTATTTCTGAGTGAAACACTCGGATCAAGCAAGAGGAGTCTCCGATGAACCCGATCAAGGCTGCGCTCTCGGCCACCGCGCTGGTCGCCCTCGCCGCCCCTGCCTTCGCGCAGGAGGTCAACCTCTATTCCAGCCGCCACTATGACAGCGACGACGCACTTTATGCCGCCTTCACGGAAAACACCGGCATCACCATCAACCGAATCGAGGCCAAGGCCGACGAGCTGATGGCGCGGATGGAGGCCGAGGGGGCCAACAGCCCCGCCGACGTGTTCATGACCGTCGACGTCGGCCGCATCTCGCGGGCCGAGGAGCGGGGCCTGCTCCAGCCCTTTGAGTCGGAGGTGATCGAGGCCAACGTGCCCGCCCACCTTCGGGATGACGGAAATCTCTGGACCGGCCTGTCGCAGCGGGCGCGGATCATCTTCTATTCCAGGGAGCGCGTGGGGAACCCGCCGCAAGCCTACGAAGACCTGGCCGATCCGGCCTATAAGGGCCAGATCTGCATCCGCTCTTCCTCGAACATCTACAACCAATCGCTCATGGCCTCGATCATCGAGACCCACGGAGAGGACGTCGCCCGCGACTGGGCCGAGGGCATCGTCGCCAACATGGCGCGCGAGCCGCAGGGCGGCGACACCGACCAGCTTCGCGGCATCATCTCGGGCGAGTGCGACATCGCCGTGGCCAACACCTACTACTACGCCCGCGGCTTGGCACGTGACGTGGACGGGCTGACCGGGGACATCGACAGCATCGGCTGGGTCTGGCCGAACCAGAGCGGGCGCGGGGCGCATGTCAACCTCGCCGCCGCCGGCATCGCCGCCAACGCGCCCAACAAGGACGAGGCCACAGCACTCCTGGAATTCCTCGCCAGCGCAGAGGCACAGGCGCAATTCGCCAACGCCAACAACGAATATCCGGTGATGTCCGGGGTGCCGATCGGCGAGCATGTCGCCACGATGGGGCTCTTTATCCCTGACAACGACACGCCGACCGCCTCGTTCAAGGCGCACACGGCCGCGGCGCAGACCATCTTCAACGAAGTTGGCTGGGACTGATCCGCGAATTGCGCAAGCCGCGTCAATGACCTGAGTTGTCGCAACTCCAAACCGAAAAAGCCTCTCAACTTTTTCTGAAATTGCTTTAGGGTCGGGGTCTCCTAACGGGATTCCGGCCCTTTCGCATGAAGTCCGTCCGGCTACGCCTGCTCGTCCTCGCGCTGCTGCCCCTGGTAGTGCTGATGCCCGCGCTTCTGGCGGTGGCGGTGGGGCGATGGTCGGCCAATTACGACGCACTGCTCATCACCAATGTCGAGACCGACCTGCGGGTTGCCGACCAGTACGTGCAGCGTATCCTGATCACCACCGGCGGCGATATCACCGCGCTCGCCCGCTCGCTGCGCTTCGACCGCGCGCTGCGCGCAGACGAGGCCGCCCTCTCCGGCTTTCTCGATGATGAACGCGATACGCTGGGGCTCGATTTTCTCTATTACCTGCCGCGCGACGAGACGAATGACCGGCGCTGGCCGGTGATCGCCCGCGCCGCTGCGGGTGAACCGGCCACCGAGATCGACATCTTCGCGCAAGCCCAGCTCGCCGCCCTGCCCGGCACCGGCCCGGTGCTGGCCGACCACGCCCGAGTGCCGCTCATTCCCACGCAGGCCGCCGTGCCCACCACGCGCACGGTCGAGGATCGCGGCATGGTCGTTCACAGCGCCACGCCGGTGACCACCGAGGGGCGCGAGGGGGTGCTGGTGGGCGGCATCCTGCTCAACCGCAACCTCGATTTCATCGACACGATCAACGCACTGGTCTATCGCGACAGCGGTCGCGCGGGGGCACGGCAGGGCACCGCCACGCTGTTTCTCGAGGATGTGCGCGTCTCGACCAATGTGCGGCTCTTTGAGGGGGCCCGCGCCCTCGGCACACGCGTCTCGGCGGCGGTGCGCCACGCGGTGCTGGACGAGGGGCGCACTTGGCTCGACAGCGCCTTTGTCGTGAACGACTGGTACATCTCGGCCTATCGCCCGATCATCGACAGCACCGGGGACCGCATCGGTATGCTCTACGTGGGCTTTCTCCAGGTGCCGTTCGACGCGGCCAAGCGCAACGCCTACATCCTTGTTTTCACTTCTTTTCTGGCCGTGGTCGCGCTCAGCGCGCCGCTTTTCCTGCGGCTCGCGCGCAACATCTTCGCACCGCTGGAGCGGATGACCGGCACCATGGCCCGCGTCGAGGCGGGCGATCTGGAGGCACGCATCGGCGCGGTGCCCGCGCGCGACGAGATCGGCACCGTCGCTGCCCATCTCGACAGCCTGCTCGACCAAGTGCAGGAGCGCGACCGCGCGCTGCGCGCGTGGAACGAGGAGCTGAACGCGCGCGTCGAGGAACGCACAGCCGAATTGCGCGAGGCCAACGCCAAGCTCGAGAGCACCTATCAGCAACTGGTCGTGTCCGAGAAGCTTGCCTCCATCGGCGAGATCACCGCCGGCGTAGCGCACGAGATCAACAACCCCACCGCCGTCATCCAGGGCAATCTCGACGTGATCCGCGAGACGCTCGGAGACCGGGCGGAGCCGGTAAACCACGAGCTTGGGCTCATCGACCGGCAGGTGGGGCGCATCAGCGCCATCGTCGGCAAGCTGCTGCAATTCGCGCGACCCACCGAGTTCGGCAGCTTCGAAGAGGACGTGGACATGGCCCAGGTCCTGCGCGACTGTCTCGTGCTGGTCGATCACGTGCTATCCAAGGCCGAGACCGAGGTCACCATCTGCGAGGACCCCGAAACGCCCTTCGTCACCATAAACCCGGGCGAGTTGCAGCAGGTCATCATCAACCTCGTGACCAACGCGGCGCAAGCGATGGGGCCCGGCGGGCGGCTGATGATCGAGACCCGTCCGATGGCGCGCGAGGGGCGCGCGGGCGCGGCGCTCATGGTGGGCGATACCGGGACCGGCATCCCGGAGGGCAAGCTCGGCGCGGTGTTCGATCCATTCTTCACCACCCGGCACGGCGAGGGCACCGGCCTCGGCCTGTCGGTGAGCCAGACGCTGATCCGCCAGGCCGGCGGGATCATAACCGCGCGGAACCGGCAAGCCGGCGGGGCGGAATTCACGGTCTGGCTACCGGCGCAGGGGGCAGGATGAGCAGGGCCGGATGATGACGGGACATCGCCGCTTGCGCGCCTTCACGTGAGCCTGGGAACGAATGGAGAACATATCAACCCCCCCTGCTCACACCCCCCAGGCTGCACACTTCCTGTCCACGGTCTTGCGCGCCACGCCGAGCCGCCGCGCCGCCTCGGCGCGGTTGCCGCCGCAAGCGTCGAGCACGGCGAGGATGTGACGCTGTTCGACCATCTCAAGCGTCTCGATGGCCTGCGCTCCGCTCACCCGGCCCTCGCCCTCGAATTCCGCCGGGAATTCGCCCAGGATCACCGACCGCTCGATCAGGTTGCGCAGTTCGCGCACATTGCCCGGCCAGTCATAGCGGCTGAGCTTGAGCAGAACCTGGTCGTTGAGCTCCAGCGCGGGCATCCCCAGCGTGGTGGCGAATTCGCTCATGAACAGCGCGGTCAGCTCCGCGATATCCTCCTTACGCTCGCGCAAGGAGGGCATCCCGACATTGACGATGTTGATGCGGTGATAGAGATCGTCACGAAAGCGCCCTGCCGCCACCTCCGCCGCCAGGTCGGCATTGGTCGCGAACAGGAACCGCAGGTCGAGCGGCACGTCACGCTCCGATCCGATGGGCCGGATGCGCCGGTCCTCCAGCACCCGCAACAGCGCCGCCTGCACCGCCATGGGAAGCTGCGCGACCTCGTCGAGCAGCAGCGTCCCTCCCTCGGCATGGAACAGCAGCCCGTCCTTGCGCCGCGTCCCGTCCGCGATCACGCCAAACAGTTCCTCTGCGATATGCGATTCGGAAAACGCCGCGCAATTGACCGCAACGAAGGGCTTGTCGGCGCGGTCGGAAAGCCCATGCAGCGTGCGCGCGGCGATTTCCTTGCCGGTACCGCTCACCCCTGTGAACAGCACTGGCGTCGGCATCGGCGCAAGCCGCGCCAGCAGGTCGCGCACCTCTCGGATCGCCTGCGAATTACCCAGCAGCCGCCCGCGCGCGGTGCCGCCACCGCCCGATAGCTCGTGGCGCAGCAGATAGTTGTCGCGCGCCAAGTACTTGCGGTCGAGCGCGCGCGCCACGGCGTTGAGTATCTGATTGGCACGGAACGGCTTGAGCACGAAATCGGTGACACCCGCACGCAGCGCCTTGATCGCGGTGTCGAGATCCGCATAGGCGGTCATCAAAATCGTCTCGGCAAAGAGACCCACCCGGCGCTGTTCCTCCAGCCAGTCGAGCCCAGTCTTGTCGGGCATGACGTTGTCGAGGATCACCAAGTCGAAATGCACCTGATCGAGAATCTCGCTCGCCTCGGCGCAGGACCGCGCCAGTTCCACATGGCGGCAGCGCGGGCCCAGCGTCTTGGTCAGGAAATTGCGCATCCCCGGTTCATCATCGACCACGAGGATCGACGCCCGCGCGAGGCTCTCGCCATAATCGTCGCGGGGGGGCTCGCTGCGAGCAGGGGCGCGGGTCGTCATTCCGGCGTGTCACCCAGCCTGACATTATCGCCCGCGCGCGTGGCTTCGACGGTATATCCCAGACCGGTCAGAACCGGGGGGGCCGCGGCGGCGATCACCCCGCAGGCCACGAAGGCGGCAAGCATCGCTTTCATCGTCTCGTCTCTCCTCTCACTCGGTGGCGCGGCGCAGGTAGGCGACAAGATCCTCGCGGTCCTGCGGCGCGGTGATGCGTTGCATCGGCATCTTGCTCCCGGGAATATAGTGATCGGGGCCAAGATCGAACAGCGCGTCGATGGTCTCGTCCGTCCATACGATATCCGAATCGGCGAGGTTGGGCGAGTAGGGATAGCCGGGCACGCTGCCCGCTTGCCGCCCGAACACCCCGTGGAGCGTCGGGCCCGCCTTGCGCGAGGGCGGCGGCGTGAGCGCGTGGCAGATCGAGCATTTGCGCATGAACTGCCGCTCGCCGTTTTCCATCTCATCCGGCGGGCGCAGGAAGCTGTGCTCGGTCTCGCCCGCGGGATCGAACGCGTCGAGCATGGTCACGGGCCAGCCATAAACCACCTCGCTCAGCCCCCCCGCATAGAGGGTCCGCCCGTCGCTCGAGAACGCCAGCGCCCAGACCGGGCCGCGCGCCATCGCCTTGAAATCGCGGGTGATCGCCCAGTCGCGCGTGTCGATCACCATGATGTAGCCCTGCCCGTCCCCGGCGGCGATCTGCCCGGTCCCGGGATGGTGTGCGAGCGCAAGCACAGGCCGACGATCGAGCGTGAAATCGGCGATCTCCCGGCCCGTTTCGGGCGCGATCACCCGCGTCGCGCCATCCACCGCGCCATAGGCGATCCACGCCGCCTGCGGCCCCAGCACCAGCTTGTTGATGCCGAATCCCTGATCGTGCAGCACGCGCGGCGGCGCATCCGCATCCTGCCAGTCCCAGGCGCGCAGCGTGCCATCTGCGGAGGTGGAATAGAGCCGCGCGCCCCCCGGGCCAAAGGCCACATCCGTCACCGGCCCGTCATGGCCCCCGAGAAACCGCGCCGCGCCGCCCGCCACGGGCCAGAGCCCGATGGTGCCGTCCCAGCTTGCCGAGGCGATCCACGCCCCGTCCGGCGAGACCGCGAGCCCCGCCACCTTGCCCTTGTGGCCTTCGAGGCGGCGGTTGTCACCCGTCTCGCTGTCCCAGACGATCACGGCGAAGTCGTCCCCGCCCGATGCAATCCGTCCGTCGCCCAGCGGCGTCACCGCGACCACGGCCGCATCGTGCCCTTCGAGCCAACGCGGCGTGCGGTCGCGCCACAGGCCCACAGAGTTGTCGAAACTGGCCGAGGCGACGGCCTCGCCGGGCAGCACCGAGAGACCCATGACCGGCCCGCCATGCCCCTTGAGCGTGGTGAACTCCTGCGCCGTCAGGGGCGCGGCGGCCATCAGCCACAATCCGGCGAGCAGCCTGCGCATGGGCCTACTCGGCCGGATGCGTGGCCTTGTCGGGCGCGGGCGCATGGCCCTTTTCCTGCAATTCCTCGAGCCACAGCCCGTGGTGTTCGCGCGCCCATTGTTCCTCGACCTCGCCCGAGCCCATCGCGTCGAACGCGCCCTCCATGCCGACCGAGCCGATATAGATATGCGCGAGGATGATGGCGATCAGGACGAAGGCCATGATCGTGTGCCACAGCGTCGCCAGCTGCATCTCCTCGTGCGGGGCCAGCATCTCGGGCAGCGCGCCATAGCCCACCGCCTGCGGCAGCCCGGTATCGTTGAGGATCTGGAACGTCTTGGCGAACATCGGCAACTCGAACGGAAAGAGCAGCGACAAACCCGAGGCCGAGATCGATGCGCCGAACACGATCACCGACCAGAAGATGAGCTTCTGGCCTGCGTTGAATTTCCTGGCCGGCGGGTGCACCCCCTTGGTAAAGATGCCGCCCCCCACGGCCAGCCACTTGAGGTCGGTGCGGTTGGGCAGGTTGTGCAGCACCCACATCACGAACACCATCACCAGCCCCAGCATGAAGGCCCAGGAGATATTGTTGTGTATCCATTTCGAGCCGAGCGCGATGATGGAGAATGCCTCGTGCCCCATCAGCGGGATGATGACCATCCGGCCGAAGAGTACGATCAGCCCGGTGATGGCCAGCACCACGAAAGAAACCGCCATCAGCCAGTGGCCGAACCGCTCGACGGCCTGAAAGCGCGTCACGGTGCGCCCCGTTTTCTCGCCGTCAATGCGAATCTTGCCCCGGACCAGATAGAAGAGCGCCAGGAGCGCCAGCGTTCCGCCCAAGAGCCAGGCACCATAGGTCGCCATTGGCCCCTCGCGGAATTCGAGCCAGCGCATGCCCGCGTCCTGGATGAGCACGCGCGATTCCGCCCCCCCCGAGGACACCGTCACATCGTCGAGCCCGTAGCGCAGCGCGCGCCAGACCTCGGCATCCGAAGCCCCGCCCAGCGTGCCCAGCTGACTGGCCATGCCCGCCGCGTCGTCCGGGGCACCGGTGGCACCGCTTCGGAAACTGTCATCGACTTGCTCGCCGCGCTGGCGGGCGAGGATATCCTCGAGCGTCTGAGCACCGCCGGTGGCTGCGCGGTCTGCGCCGGATGTATTTGGTGTCTCCTGCGCCGCGACAGGCAGGGCAAGAAGGAAACACAAAGCCATGCTGAGTAAAGCGCGCATGTTGTCCTCGATTATTGTGCGGGGACCCGGATTCCTTCAAGGAAATCGGACCGGAAACTTTTCAAGTTTCCGATGCCGCACGCCGCGCGGGCATCCGGCATCGGCATCCGGCCGGGCGCAGGCCCGACCGGACGGGTTGGCGTTCAGCCGCCCTGCTGGCCGTAGGCGCTGCCCCAGCCCCAGGCCCCCGAGCCAAAGCCACGGGCCACGACGCGCTCGCGGTAGATATTCGCGACGATGTCACCGTCACCGGCCAGAAGCGCCTTGGTCGAGCACATCTCGGCGCAGATCGGCAGCTTGCCCTCGGCAATCCGGTTGCGCCCGTACTTCTGGAACTCGGCCTGGCTATGGTTCTCCTCCGGGCCGCCCTTGCAGAACGTGCACTTGTCCATCTTGCCGCGGGAGCCGAAGTTGCCCGCCTGCGGAAATTGCGGCGCGCCGAACGGGCACGCATAGAAGCAATAGCCGCAACCGATGCAGAGGTCCTTGGAGTGCAGGACCACGCCTTCCTCGTCCTGATAGAAGCAATCCACCGGGCAAACGGCCATGCAGGGCGCGTCCGAACAGTGCATGCAGGCCACCGAGATCGAGCGTTCGCCGGGCTTGCCGTCGTTGATCGTCACCACTTTGCGGCGGTTGATCCCCCACGGCACCTCGTGCTCGTTCTTGCAGGCCGTGACGCAGGCGTTGCACTCGATGCAGCGTTCGGCGTCACACAGAAACTTTGCTCTTGCCATGTCTCTATCTCCTTACGCTGGCATGATCTTGCAGAGAGTCGCCTTGGTCTCCTGCATCTGGGTCACACTGTCATAGCCATAGGTCTGGGCGGTGTTCGTGGCTTCGCCCAGCACGTAGGGGTCTGCCCCCTCGGGATAGTTCTCCCGCAGGTCGCGCCCCTCGAAATGGCCGCCGAAGTGGAAGGGCATGAAGGCAACGCCCGCACCCACCCGTTCAGTCACCATCGCCATGACCTTGACCTTGGCCCCCTCGGCACCCTCGACCCAGACCTGTTCGCCGTCGCGAATGCCCAGATCGTTGGCATCGCGCGGGTTAACCTCGACGAACATGTCCTGCTGCAGCTCGGCGAGCCACGGGTTGGACCGCGTCTCGTCGCCGCCGCCCTCGTATTCGACCAGGCGGCCGGAGGTGAGGATGATCGGATAATCCTTCGAGAAGTCGTTCTTCTGGATCGACGCGTAGAGGGTAGGCAGCCGGTAGGCGTGCCGGTCCTCGTAGGTCGGGTAATCCGCCACCAGGTCGCGCCGCGGGGTATAGAGCGGCTCGCGGTGCAGCGGCACCGGGTCGGGGAAGGTCCAGACCACCGCACGCGCCTTGGCATTGCCGAAGGGCGCGCATTCATGGGCGATGGCCACCCGCTGGATGCCGCCCGAGAGGTCGGTCTTCCAGTTGGTGCCCGCCCCCGCGACGGCGTCGATGGCGGCACGTTCCTCGTCGGTCAGCTCGCTGTCCCAGCCCAGGTCCATGAGCATCTGCATGGTGAATTCCGGATACCCGTCCTGGATATCGGACCCCGCCGAGTAGACACCCTCGGCCAGCAGGTTGTCGCCATCCCGCTCCACGCCGAAACGCGCGCGGAACGTCAGGCCACCCTCGCTGACGGGCTTGGACATGTCGTAGAGCACGTGGGTGCCGGGATGTTTCATCTCCGGCGTACCCCAGCACGGCCACGGCAGGCCGTAGGTCTCGCCGTCGGCGGGCCCGCCCATCGCCCGCAGCGTCGTGCGGTCGAAGGTGTGCTGGTTCTCCATGTGCATCCGCAAACGCTCGGGGCTCTGGCCGGTATAGCCAATGGTCCAGGTACCGCGATTGATCTCGCGCAGCGTGTCCTCGATGTTCGGGGTAACGCCGTCCTCCTCGATCGCGATGTTGCGGAAGAAACGATCGTGGAAGCCGAACTTCTTGGCGAACAACCCGATGATCTCTTGATCGGACTTCGACTCGAAGAGCGGATCGACCACCGTCTCGCGCCATTGCAGCGAGCGGTTGGACGCGGTGACCGAGCCATAGGTCTCGAACTGCGTGCACGCGGGCAGCAGGTAGACCCCGTCGGTGCGGTCATGCATCACCGCCGAGACCGTCGGATAGGGATCGACCACCACCAGCATGTCGAGCTGTTCCATGGCGGTCTTCATTTCCTTGCCGCGGGTCTGGCTGTTGGGCGCGTGGCCCCAGAGCACCATGGCGCGCACCTTGTTGGGGTTGTCCATGTTCTCGGGGTCTTCGAGCACACCGTCGATCCAGCGGCTCACCGGGATGCCGGAGAGATTCTGGAGCGACTTCTCCTTGCCGTCCTTGCCGGTGACCGACGCGAAACGCCCGGCCAGCCACTCGGGGTCCTCGCCCCAGACGCGCGCCCAGTGGGCCCAGGCCCCGTTGCTCAGGCCGTAATATGCGGGCAGCGTGTGGCTGAGAACACCGAGGTCCGTGGCACCCTGCACGTTGTCATGGCCGCGAAAGATGTTGGTGCCGCCACCGGCGGTGCCCATGTTCCCGAGCGCGAGCTGCAGCACGCAATAGGCGCGGGTATTGTTGTTGCCGTTGGTGTGCTGCGTGCCGCCCATGCACCAGATCACGGTGCCGGGACGGCTGTTGACGAGGGTGCGCGCCACGCGGCGAAGCTGCGAGCCCGGCGCGCCAGTCACGCGCTGGACCTCCTCGGGCGTCCACTTGGCCACCTCGCCCCGGATCTGGTCCATCCCCCAGACACGGGTGCGGATGAATTCCTTGTCTTCCCAGCCGTTCTCGAAGATGTGCCACAGGATGCCCCACACGAGCGCCACGTCCGTGCCGGGGCGGAAACGCACGTATTCGTCGGCATGGGCCGCGGTGCGGGTGAAACGCGGATCGCAGACGATGAGCGGCGCGTTGTTCTCTTCCTTGGCCTTCAGCACATGCAGAAGGCTGACGGGATGCGCCTCCGCCGGGTTGCCGCCGATGATGAAGATCGCCTTGGAATTGTGGATGTCGTTGTAGCTGTTGGTCATGGCGCCGTAGCCCCATGTATTCGCAACACCCGCAACGGTGGTGGAGTGACAGATGCGCGCCTGGTGGTCGACGTTGTTGGTCCCCCAGTAGGCGGCGAACTTGCGGAACAGGTAGGCCTGTTCGTTGTTGTGCTTGGCCGAGCCGAGCCAGTAGACGCTGTCAGGCCCGCTCTCCTCGCGGATCTGCGTCATGCCGTCGCCGATCTCGTTGATCGCCTGTTCCCAGCTGATGCGCTTCCACTCGCCGCCCTCTTTCTTCATCGGGTACTTGAGGCGGCGCTCGCCATGCGCGTGCTCGCGCACCGATGCGCCCTTGGCACAGTGCGCACCGAGGTTGAAGGGGCTGTCCCAGCCGGGCTCCTGGCCCGTCCAGACACCGTTCTGCACCTCGGCCACGACCGTACAGCCGACCGAGCAGTGCGTGCAGACGGATTTCACGGTCCTGACCGCCTCGGCGGCGGCGCTCTGGGCGTTGGCGCGGGTGACGGTGCCCCCCATCGCTCCCATCGCGGCAAGGCCACCGATGGCCAGGCCGCTGCCGCGCAGGAACGCGCGGCGATCGACGGATTTGCCGCCGACCTCGGACAGGATACTGGCCCGCTGGGGGCGTCGCGCAACCCCGTTGGTCTTTTTCCTAAGCATGTGTCTCTCTCCTCCCTGGGCCTGCATTCAGGCTGGGTACTGCGGTTTCCCCTGACAGTCGGGCGTCACGCAACCAGTCGTCAGCGGTGGTGACGGCGTCCGGGTCGCTCAGAACCGGGCGCTGTCGTAATAGGCGCGGGTATGCGCGGTGTCCTGCATCCGCTCGGATGCGAGGTCGGGCTCGGCGGCCTCGGCCCCGGTGCCGGTCACGGCAGTGGCCGCGGCGACAACGGGCGCGCCGGTCGCGGCCATCTTGAGGAAATCGCGGCGGCTGCTGCCGTCCTCGGGTTTCCTGGTCATGAGGGTCTCCCTCCTCCTTGAATGGCGGCACGTGCCGCCGGTTGCCAAGCGCGGCTCATGCCCCGCTCATCCGAAAGCCCTCGGCCTCGATCTCCATGAACACCCGGCCGAGCGCGCCGACCGAGGCATAGAGAACCGAGGACCGGGCACCCTCGAGATCCGTGAAAAAGTGCCCCGCCCAGGGGCCGATGTGACGCGAAAAGAACGTCCGTTGATCCTCCAGCGTCGCCGGCGCGCCGAACCGGCCCCGGACCAGCCCCGCCATCATCTCCATCAGCGAGGCGATGTTGTCCTCCGGCTCGTAGACATTCTCCGCCCGCCGCATCCCGCGCGCGGCCATGTCGCGGCGCAGGCTGGCCAGCGGCTTCTCGTTGAGAAAACCGGTGAGGTAATAGCTGGCATAGGGCAAGAGCTCGCCCCGCCCCAGCCCGATGAACAGCGCGTTGAATTCCGACTCGACGGCGCGCGGCGTGCTCACCCCCGCGACCCGCGCCAGCGCGCTGACCGCCTGCCCGATCGCGGTCTCGTCGTCGCCGGTGAGCGCGGCGGTCCGCTTGAGCAGATCGGCATCGGCGGGGCGCGCAAGAAGCGCGCCGAGGAAATCGTAGAGATCGGCGCGCAGGCCGTCCTCCTCGGCGATGGCGGGCGCGGCGTCGGTGGTGTCCATGAGGGCCTCTTGGTTGGTCATGCCCGCTCTCCCGCGGTATCGGCAAAGGCAAAGCGCATCCGGCGACGCGGCAGCGGGGCGTCGTCTTCGGCCTCGGCGGGTGCGGCCTCTTGCGGCGCGGTCGCAACCTCTGGCGCGGCCTCTGCCTCGGCCTCGTGTGACGTTTCGGCCTCCGCTTCCGCCGCCGCCAGCGCCATCGGCTCGGGCGCATCATCCCCGAACTCTGCCGCGGCCTCCGCCTCGGCCTGCCGGGCCATTTCCTGCACATGGGCAAACATCCCCTTGCCCACCTGGTAGGCGGTCTGCATTCCCTCGATCACACAGGCGCTGTCGGTGAAATCCTCGCCGTAATCGACCATTCCGTCGAGATTGGCGAGCGCCGGATTACTCAGCCACAGCCGCCGCAGCGCCCGGCGGCGCAGACGTTCGGGCACCGCCTTGTCCATGAAGGCGCGAAAATCGCCGCCCGCCTCCAGCGTGTCAGGATCGGGCAGGCCCAGCTCCTCGCAGATCTCAGCGTCGCTCTTCTCGGCCAGCGCCGCGTCCTGCGCGGCCTCGGCGGCCCGCGCCTCTGCCGCGCCCTCGGCGGCGACCTGCGCCTTGCGGCGCGACCAGAAATCGGCGGCCCCGGTCAATGCATCCTCTCCTTGCGGGCGCGGGCCGGCGCGCGGTAAACGTCACGATCCTGCGGGATGCGCGCGTCGCCGACGCCATCCTCGGAGCCGGTCACCCGTACCCGGTCGCGCCTGCGCTTTTTGAACTGTTCCTCGACATGGTGCGCCGCCACGAAATCACGGATGAGCGCGATCAGCCCCTCCGGCATCGGTACCCGCTCCACCATCTCCTCGCCGGTGTCGCAGTAATCCTGCGCCTCGAAGGGCGAGGCCGTGACCAGCGTCACCTCGAAGGGCATCGCCTCCGCCCCCGCCGCCATCGGGCGCATCACCACATAGACCGAGGGCACCCGCGCGCGCAACGCCTCCAGATAAGCCTCGGTTTGCGTGTGATGCAGATCGAGGGTCAGCGTGGCGGCATGGTATTCGACGGCCTCGCCCTCGCGGCGCATCTCGCGCCAGTCGGCGGGGCCCGCACCCGGCAGCACCGCCACGGCCTTCCAGCTCCAGGAGGTCCAGCGCGTCACCCCCGGCGCGCGCCGCACGACGACCCCGAGGGGCAGAAGCATCTGCTTGTCATGCATGGCGACTGTCACGGCTGGCTACGTCCCCCATTGCTGGCCTAGCGCAAGATTGGTGCAGTTTGTTGACCACGCAAAGCGTTTTCTGTGCGCAATGGTCTACCGGGCCCCGATCCCGGACATTTTGAACCATGCCACCGGTCGAAGCGGACCGAATCGGACAGATTGACCGGGCTGCCGCCGGAATGCTGCGTCGCCGCATGACAAGATACTGAAAACACACGGAATCAATCAGGCTTGCCTGACCGATGAATCCGCCGCTCACGATCATCCCGCCTGATTCGAAAGCCTGTTTACGGCGACCTCGAATCAGGTCTAAGCTTCAGCCTGATCCGCGCCAAACGCGCCTTTCCCGACACCGCAACGCCCGGGGGAAACATGCCCAAACGCTTGATATTGTGTGACTGTTCCGGCTCTCAGACGATCGACGCCGAGGGGCTTTCCGAGGCCACAGGGCTCCCCTGCTCGCGTATGCACAGCGCGCTTTGCACCGCTGAATCGGCAGCCGCGGCCAAGGCCATCGCCGCCGAAGGGGATGAGGAGCCAATCATCTGCTGCACCCAGGAACGGCGGGTGTTCGACGAGATCGCCACCGATCTGGGTGTTGAGCCGCCCGCCTGCCTCGACATGCGCGACCGCGCCGGGTGGACCGATGACGAGGCCCCGCTGCTGCCCAAAATGTCCGCTCTGGTGGCCGAGGCCACCCTGCCCGCGCGCCCCGACAAGAGCGTGGATGTCACCTCCGAGGGGCTGTGCCTCATCATCGGCGGTGCCGGGGCGGCGCTTCCCGCCGCCGAACGGCTGGCACCGATGCTGGGGGTAACGGTGCTGTTGACCGACGACAGCGACCCGCCCGATAACCGCGATTTCGACACGATCCGTGCGCGCGTCACCGCCGCGCAGGGCGCGCTCGGCGGCTTCACCCTGCGGCTCGACGCGCTGCAACAGGTCGATCCCGGCGGGCGCGGCCCCCTGTCCTGGACCGCGCCACGCGACGGGGCGGAAACCACCTGCGACATCATCCTCGATCTGTCCGGCGGCACACCGCTCTTTCCCGCACCGGAAAAGCGCGAGGGCTACCTGCGCGCCGATCCCGGCAGCCTGACCGCCGTCGCCGACGCGATCCTCACCGCCTCGCAACTCACCGGCACCTTCGAAAAGCCGCTCTACGTCGCGGTCGAGCCGCTGCTCTGCGCTCATTCCCGCGCCGAGCAGACCGGCTGCACCAAGTGCCTCGACGTCTGCCCCACTGGCGCGATCACGCCTGCGGGCGAGCATGTGAGCGTCGATCCCATGGTCTGCGCGGGATGCGGCGCGTGCGCCGCACGCTGCCCCTCGGGCGCGATCACCTATGACGCACCGTCACCCGACATGATCCTGCGCCGCATCCAGACGCTGGCCTCCGCCTATCGCAAGTCGGGCGGAGGGGCCCCGCGCCTTCTGGTGCATGATGCGGGCTTCGGTGCCGAGATGATCCGCCTCGCCGCGCGCCACGGGCGCGGCCTGCCCGCCGATGTGATCCCAATGGAAGTCTCGGCGCTCTCGGGCTTCGGCCATGCCGAGATCCTCGCTGCCCTCGCCTCTGGCTTTGCCGAGGTGTCGGTGCTCCTCTCGCCCACAACCGAGCGGGATGCGCCCGACCAGGAAATCCCGCTGGCACAGGCGATGGCGGGCAGCCACCCGGTGCGCCTGCTCGACCTCGGCGACCCTGACGCGCTCTGCGATGCGCTCTACGACGTGGACGCGCCTGCGTCACTGCCCGAGCCGGTCCTGCCGATGGGCAGCCGCCGACAGGTGGCCCGCCTCGCCGCCCGCGCACTCAACCCGGAGGCGGAGATGCTCGACCTGCCCGCCGCCGCCCCCTACGGCGCGGTGGTGGTCGATACGGATGCCTGCACGCTGTGCCTCTCGTGCGTATCGCTGTGCCCGTCCGGCGCGCTTCTCGACAACGAGGACCTGCCGCAACTGCGCTTTCAGGAGGATGCCTGCCTGCAATGCGGCCT